>MDTA01188267.1_pt1 | contig 13909 bp, 13 predicted proteins | sample 811151 | NCBI WGS metagenome assembly MDTA01 (sample SAMN05326648, study PRJNA326480) | marine metagenome | isolation source: seawater | place: Indian Ocean: South | collected 2010 | reverse complement strand
TCTCCAAGGCGATAATGTTACAGTTGAAGTGACTCCTTATGATTTAACTAAAGGAAGAATTATTTTTAGGTTCTAATGGCCTTGTAGCTCAGTAGTAGAGCAGTACCCTGAAAAGGTATGTGTCGTAAGTGCGATTCTTACCAAGGCCACCACAAAAATATGAAATTACTTAATCTATTAATAAAAGATGAAAAGAAAATTAACAGAAAATTATATTCTTCTGGCCCTTATTGGAGCTACAAAAACCGTAAAACTATTTATCAAATAAAAAAAAAGGAATCTCAGATTTTAGGGGAGTGAATAGTGGAGTCGGTACATCTTTTACAGATAACTTGCCATCAGATATAAGAAATGAACTAGGATTTAAAGGCAGGCTATTAGGCAGTATTCTAGAATTACCCATTTTGAATAAAATTTTTAAAGAGCAAATAGTTCTTACAACTCGTTATATCCAAAAATATTTACAAGCTCTTTCAGTAGTATGTTTAAATGACGAAAATGTAAAAAAATTAATTGAAAAATACGTATTTAACGATACGACAGAATATGGCTGTGTAAATAAATTTACTTTTAAAAAAAAAGAATATTCAACTTTTTACATAGAGATAGCCGACCGCATAGAAAAATTATCTAAAAATTTTGATTTTAATAGTGTAAAAACTTTTTTTGAAATTGGCGGTGGTTTTGGTGCAAATATACATTTTTTAATTACAAATTTTCCAAATATTAAAAAGGTCATATATTTAGATGCGGTACCAAATATTTATTTAGGCACTGAGTATTTAAAAAAACATTTTGGAAAAAGTGTAAAAGAATATTCCGAAATAAGAGGTTCATCAATTATTGAATTTAAAGATAATGACGAATTAGAAATAATTTGTATTCCACCTTGGGAAATAGAGAAACTTAATGTAAAAATTGATCACTTTCATAATGCCGCTAGCTTTGTAGAAATGCCAAAAGAAGTGGTAAAAAATTATTATAAATTTATTAAAAAGTTTAGTACTAAGGAAATTTCATTAATATCCTATGATGGATATGACGAAAATACGACTTTTAATCCTGAGTCGCTTAATGAAATATTTGAAAATAAATTAAAAATTTCCTGGAAAGACTGGTTTATTGATAAGTACGACAATAGAATTATTTATCTCTGTTCAAAATAATTGTAGCTTATTTTTATGAAAAAAAGAATTGGGTTATTTTGGTTAAGAGATGATTTTAGACTTAATAAAAATGAAGGGCTTATTGAAGCTACAATAAATCACGAACAGGTAATAGTTTTTTATCTTTATAAAAAGGAAATATTTAAAAACCAAGAGGCTCAAAAATGGTGGTTGAGCAAATCCCTATCAAATTTTAAAAAAAAATTAGAAAATTTAAATATTAATTTAGAAATCATTGAAACAAATTCTTTCAAGATTTTTTTTGACAAACTAATAAAAAAAAAAAATTTTACAATGTATTGGAATAAAGTTTATGAACCAGACTACCTAAAATTTGATGAGTATTTAGAAAATATTTTTAAAAGTAATAATATTAATTTTAGAAAACATAAAGGAAATGTCCTTAACGAGATAGATGAAATTAAAAAAAAAGATGGCACCCCGTTTAAGGTATTTACTCCTTTTTGGAGAACCGCAGAAAAATTCTACTTAGAAAAAATTCCTTCAAAAATAAAGGTAATAAAAAAATGTAAAAAAAAAATAGCTTTTTTTAATAATTGTATCGAACCAAAAAAATTATTACCAAAAAAAAATTGGTTTAAAAGTTTTGAAAAAATTTGGTCACCCGATGAGGACAAAGCTTTAAAAATTTTAGAAAATTTTATAAAAGATAAAATCGTAAATTATCATGAAAGTCGTAATTTCCCAAATATTCTTGGAACCTCAAAACTATCTCCATTTATTAAATTTGGACAAATACATGTTGAAACGATCTGGAATGAATGTATTAAAAAAAAACCAAAAAATATTGGAACATCAAAATTTTTAGCTGAAATTGGTTGGAGAGAGTTTAATCATTCATTAATAAACTACTTTCCACATATGCTAAAAAATAATTACTCAAAAAAATTTGATAAATTCCCATGGGAAAAAAATTTAAAGTTTTTATCTGCTTGGAAAAAGGGTCTAACAGGCTATCCAATAGTGGATGCAGGCATGAGAGAACTTTACTCAACTGGGTGGATGCATAACAGAGTCAGGATGATAGTTGGATCATTTTTAGTAAAACATTTGTTGATTAATTGGAAAGAGGGAGAAAAATATTTTAGAAACTGTTTATTAGATTATAGTCCAGCTAGTAACGTAGGAGGCTGGCAATGGGTTGCCGGCTCTGGTGCAGATGCTGCCCCTTACTTTAGAATATTTAATCCAATTTTACAGGGAGAAAAATTTGATAGAAATGGTGAGTACGTGAAAAAATGGGTTCCTGAATTAAAAAATTTACCAAAAAAATTAATTCATAAACCTTGGGAGTTTAATGAAGAAAAATTTAAATTAGGAATAGACTATCCTTACCCAATAGTAAAACATGAAGAAGCTAGAGTAAAAGCTTTAAATGCTTTTAAAAAAATATGAATCTAAATGTTTCCGTGACAATGTTTGAATTTTTTTCCTGATCCACAAGGACACTTCTCATTTCTGCCTACCTTTTTTTCTGATTTTTCCTCGTGTTTTTTTTCTTGATTTTCTTCTCTTGTTTCCTCGCTTGATACAACTATATTCAGATTCAAAAGAAATTTAATTAAATCATTTTTAATTTTTAACAATAAGCCTTCAAACAGTACGAAAGCTTCTTTTTTAAATTCAGACAAAGGATCTTTTTGACCGTATTGCCTTAAACCGATTACCTGCCTTAATTGTTCTAAATATTGTAAGTGCGATCTCCATGAAAAATCAATTATTTGTAAAAAAATTTTCTTTTCAAGATTATTATTTTGATTTTCACCTAAAATATTTATTCTTGAATTTTTCTTATCAAAATACAAATTTTGAATATTTTTATTAAATTCACTCTCTTTAAGTTTTCCAAGTTTTAATAATTCATCATCATTTATAATATTTCCAGTGATAATCTTTGTTTCTGTGAGATAGTTTTTTTCATCCCCAGATTTTTGAAAATTTTCTCTAACTGTATTAAGGTTTACAAGGATTTCTTCAAAAAAATCTTTTAAGATTTCATCAATATTCTTTTCCTTTAAAATTTTTAATCTTTGAGAGAATATGACTTGTCTTTGATCGTTCATCACATCATCAAATTTAATCAATGTTTTTCTTATATCAAAATTTCTGGTTTCAACTTTTTTCTGAGCTCTTTCCATCGCTTTATTAATCCACGGATGATTAATTGACTCATTTTCTTTTAATCCCAACTTTTGAAGCATTCCATCAATAGAGTCTCCACCAAATATCCTCATTAATTCGTCTTGTAAACTTATATAAAAGATTGTACTTCCAGGATCTCCTTGTCTACCTGCTCGTCCTCTTAATTGGTTATCTATTCTTCTACTTTCGTGTCGTTCAGTGCCAATAATAAATAATCCACCTAAATTTTTAACTTTATCCTCGTTTATTATTATTTCCTCTTTATTTTCTTTTTTTCCATCTCTTATAAAATCTTTGTTACCACCTAATTTAATATCTGTTCCTCTCCCAGCCATATTGGTGGCTATTGTTACAGCATTAGTTTTACCAGCTTCTGCAATAATACTGGCTTCTTTTTCATGTTGCTTAGCATTGAGAACATTATGACTGATCTTTTTATCATTAAGATAAGATGAAATCTTTTCTGACTTTTCAATACTCGTAGTCCCTACTAACACTGGCTGCCCTTTTTTATTACAATCAATGATTTTATTTATAATGGCACTATATTTTTCTTTTTCAGTTCTGAATATTTGATCATTAAAATCCTTACGTAGCATTTTTTTATTTGTTGGGATAGAAACTACGGGTAAATTATATATGTCAAAAAATTCCTCTGACTCTGTCATTGCTGTTCCAGTCATTCCAGATAACTTTTTATATAATCTAAAATAATTTTGATAAGTGATTGAAGCTAATGTCTGATTTTCTTCTTCGACTTTTACATTTTCTTTTGCTTCTATGGCCTGATGTAAACCATCTGAAAATCTCCTTCCATCTAACACCCTTCCTGTAAACTCATCTATAATCTGAACTTTGTCATCTCTAACTATATAGTCAGTATCTTTTTTGAAAAGTAAATTAGCTTTCAAAGCCTGGTTAACGTGATGAACAAGATTTAAATTGGCAGGATCGTAAAAATTATTGTTTTTAAGTATTTTTTTTTGTATTGCTAGTTTTTCAATTTTATCGATACCTTTATCTGTAAGTATTGCATTTTTATTTTTTTCATCTAATTCAAAATCGCTCTTTTGCAAATGACTTATAAATTCGTTTGAAGTTACATATAGAGTAGTTTTATCTTCAAGTTTACCTGAAATAATTAAAGGTGTTCTAGACTCATCAATTAAAATACTGTCTACCTCGTCAACAATACAAAAATTATGTCCTCGCTGAACCATTTCTTCAAGCTCATATTTCATATTGTCTCTTAAATAATCAAATCCTAGCTCATTATTTGTAGCATATGTTATATCACCCAAATAATTCTTCTTTCTTGTAAAGTCATCTAGCCCATTAGTGATACAGCCGGTTGAAACTCCAAGATAATTAAAAACTTTTCCCATCCATTCCGAGTCTCGCTTGGCTAGATAATCATTTACTGTAACAATGTGAACACCTTTGCCAGTTAATGAATTTAAATAAGCTGGTAAAGTTGAGACAAGGGTTTTTCCTTCTCCTGTCTTCATTTCAGCAATTTTTCCACTGTGAAGAATTAATCCACCAGCAAGTTGAACATCATAATGCCTTTCCCCTAAAGTTCTTTTTGCAGCCTCTCGGACTAGTGCGAAGGTTTCTGGAATAAGTTCATTAATATTAATAGATCCATTTTGAGCATTTTTCTTTAAATTAAATGTCTTTTCCTTAAAATTACTCTCATTAAGAGATTGAATTTCATTTTCTTTATTATTTATGGCTTCTATTATGTTTCGAATTTTGTCTAATTCTTGTTGATTAGAGCTTTTAAATATTTTACTAAAAGTTCTTGTAAATAAATTCATTATATCTCTATATATGTATTATTTATGTAAATTAAACAGCAATAATGACAATTAATATTAAAAATTTCTTAAACGATAAAACAAAACTATCAAGAATGGGTGAGTTTCAAAGCCTAAAGCAAATAGATGGTCTTGAAATGTCGTCTATATCCGCTGATTTATATAAAGATGGTAGAGACGATTTAGCTTTATTCTATTTTAGTAAGGGTGCTAATTATGCAACATTAACTACTTCAAACTCTATTACATCCGAATTTATTCCCTGGAATAATAATTCTCATAAGAAAATTATAAAAGGGTTATTAGTTAATACTAAAAATGCAAACACGTTTACAGGAAAGCAAGGTAAAGAAAGTATCGATACATTAGCAAAAAATCTTTCAAGAATTTTAACAATTAAAGAGTCAAAAAATCAAAAAGGTACAAGTGAAACAGTAAAAATCAAAGATTTAATTTTTGCCTCTACTGGAGTAATAGGAGAAGAATTTCCTGTTGAAAAAATAAGGGAGCGCTTATCTGATTTGGTAGACAGGTTAAGATCAGAGCACAATAAAATGTACTGGATCAAAATGGCATCAGCAATAATGACGACAGATACCAAGCCCAAATTAGCTTATGAAGAAATTTTATTAGGGGATGAATTAATTAAAATTTGTGGAATAGCAAAAGGGTCAGGTATGATTGCTCCAAATTTAGCAACGATGTTGTCGTTTATTTTTACTAATGCAGATATTAATTCAAATTTATTGAAGACGCTTTTAAAAAGATCTGTAGCAAACTCTTTTAACGCTATAACAGTTGATAGCGATCAATCTACAAATGATATGGTTAGTATTTTTTCAACTAGAGCAATCAAGATTGGTCAAAACATTTCTTTAAATGATAAAGCAGTTCAAAAGTTTGAAATCGCTTTAAAGAAAGTTTGTTTAAACTTAGCTAAACAGATTGTTGTTGATGGAGAAGGTGCAAAAAAATTCGTTACTATAAATGTAATTAATGCTAAATCTTTGGGGAGCGCGAAAAATATTGCTTTTTCAATTGCTAACTCACCTTTAATAAAAACTGCTATAGCAGGAGAAGATCCTAATTGGGGAAGAATAGCTATGGGTATAGGCAAGTCAGGTGAAATAGTTGATCAAAAAAAATTAAAAATTAAGATAGGTAATTTTATTGTAGCTGAAAATGGTAAAATTTCCGAGACTTATGATGAAAAAAAATTAAAAGAGTACATGCAATGGAATTCAATTGAGATTGAAATCAATCTAAAACTAGGCAATGATGCTTTTAAATGTTATACTTGTGATTTTACACATGATTATGTTGATATTAACGCTCATTACAGAAATTAAATGATAAAATATATTTTAAGATGCTCAAAAGATCACGAATTTGAAAGCTGGTTTTCTAACTCTAAAGAGTTCGATAAATTAAATAAAAAAGATTTATTAGAATGTATTTACTGTTCATCAAAAAAAATAACAAAATCAATTATGGCCCCAATGATTTCTAGTCCGAAAAACAAATATGATCAAGTTGAATTAATCGATAAGGATTTTAAAAATGAAAAACAAAATTTATTAAAATTAAGAAACTATATCGAAAATAATTTTGAGTACGTAGGAAAAAATTTTAGTAAAAAAGTAAGAGATATCTATTACGATAAGAAAAATAAAAAAGCTATCTATGGCACCACAACAGCTAAAGATAGAGAAGAATTAAAAGAAGAAGGTATAGATTTAATTTCGATACCTTGGCTTAGCAAAGATAATTAATTTTTCGAGCTTGCGATAATATAATTTACAGATAAGTCTTTTGTTTTTTTCCACTTATTGGTAAATGGGTTAAATTTTAAGCCTGCAATATCTAGTGAATAAAAATTTTCTTGAGACAGGTATTTTTCTAGTTCCTCAGGTTTTAAAAATTTATTCCAATCATGAGTTCCAATAGGTAACCATCTAAGTATATATTCAGCACCAATTATTGCTTTTATGTAAGATGTGAAAGATCTGTTTATTGTTGCGGTAAACATTAAACCATTTTTTTTTAATAATTTATAACAAGATTTTATGTATAAATTTACATCACTTACGTGTTCAACTACTTCAAGATTCAGAATAATATCAAATTTCTCAGAATAAGTTAAATTTTCGGGTGAGCTATTCAAATAGTTTATTTGAAGATTGCTTTTTTTAGAATGTAATCTTGCGACATTTATATTTTTTTCAGATGCATCAATACCAGTAACACTAGCTCCCAAGCGAGCCATTGGTTCACTTATTAAACCACCGCCACAACCAATGTCTAAAATATTTAATCCTTTTAAAGGATTAGATTTATTTTCTAAATTAAAGTGTTTATAGATATTTTCAGTTATGTACTCAATTCTAATAGGGTTAAACATATGAAGAGGTTTGAATTTTCCATTTACATCCCACCATTCTTCGGCTAATTTTGAAAACTTTTGTATTTCTTCCTTATTTATAGTAGAACTCATTTTTTAAATTTTTTTTTATATTATATATTAATATCTATATTTTATTATATTACATTCTTAAATGGTTAAAAAAGTATTAAAGTTTGGCGGCACTTCTGTTGGATCAGTAGAAAGAATCCAGCATGTTGCAAATATTATTAAAAAAGAGATAGTTTTAGGAAATAAAGTTATTGCCGTAGTTTCAGCAATGGCAGGGAAAACCAATGAACTTATAAAACTTTCAAAAGAAATATCAAATGAGTTTAACAAAAGAGAATTTGACGTTCTTCTTTCCTCTGGAGAGCAAGTAACTAGCGCACTTCTTTCTGGCGCATTGATAAAATTAAACATTAGAGCAAAATCCTGGTTAAGCTGGCAAATACCTATACTTACTAGTGGAGAACATATTAACGCTAGAATTATCAATATGCATGTTGAACAAATTAATAAATATTTAGATGAAGGAGGTGTGCCAATTATTCCAGGCTTTCAAGGAATTTCGAAAGAAGGAGATATAACTACCATTGGTAGAGGAGGCTCTGATGCAACAGCTGTAGCTGTGGCTAAGATTTTTAACACTGATTCATGCGAAATATATACGGATGTCGATGGAGTTTATTCAACTGATCCAAATAAAATTCCAGTAGCAAAAAAAATTGAAAGAATTTCTTATGATGAAATGCTTGAATTATCTTCACTGGGTGCAAAAGTAATGCAATCTTCAGCAGTTCAAACAGCAATGATGTACGATATCCCACTAGAGGTGCGCTCCACATTCACTGAGAGAAAAGGAACAAAAATTTTTAGCCAAGAAAACATTGATTACACAAAAAGTGTAACTGGAGTAGCATATTCTAAAGATGATGCAAAAATTACCTTAACAGGAGTTCAAGACAAACCAGGGGTAGCAGCCAATATATTTGAGCCTTTAAGCAAAGCTCAAATTAATGTTGATATGGTAATTCAGAATATTTCTTCAGATCAAAAAACTACAGATATAACTTTTACTGTTAAAAGAGATGAAGTCATTAAAACTGAGCAAATCCTAAGAGATAATAAAAACATTAAATACAAACAAATTATTCAAAATAACAATGTTGCAAAAGTTTCAATTGTTGGAGCTGGAATGGTTTCAACACCTGGAGTTACCTACAGAATGTTTAGAGCTCTATCTGATGAGAAAATAAATATTCTAGCAATTTCTACTTCTGAAATTAAACTTTCGGTAATCATTGAAGAAGAAAATATCTTAAAAGCTATTAAAAAATTACATACAACTTTTGATTTAGATTAAAATGAATATTAGGCCTCACAGAAAAATAAATAGAAAAAAAACCAAAAAAATTAATGTTGGTAATATTAGTGTTGGAGGCGACTCACCAATAAGCGTCCAATCAATGACTAATACATTAACGACAGATATCAAAGGAACTATAAACCAAATAAATTCTTTAAAAGAAGCAGGAGCAGACATAGTTAGAGTTTCCTGTCCAGATGAAGAATCGTCAAAATCTTTAAAAAAGATTACAAAGGAAGTTTCAATACCTATTGTTGCTGATATTCACTTTCATTATAAAAGAGCAATTGAAGCCGCGGAAAATGGAGCAAGTTGTTTAAGAATAAACCCAGGGAACATTGGATCAAATCAGAGAGTTTTAGAAGTTATTAAAGCTGCTAAAGATAATAATTGTGCGATACGAATTGGGGTAAACGCAGGATCTTTAGACAAAGATCTTTTAGAAAAATATAAGGAACCTTGTCCAGAAGCGCTTGTTGAAAGTGCTCAAAAAAATATAAAACTTCTTGAGGACAATGATTTTTTTAATTTTAAAATAAGTGTAAAATCTTCAGATATATTTTTAACTGTTAAATCTTACAAAAAATTATCAGAAATTTGTAACTATCCTTTACACGTAGGAGTGACAGAGGCTGGAGGTTTGCTTACTGGAAGTATAAAGTCTTCAATCGGAATAGGCCAGCTTTTAATGGAAGGAATAGGAGATACTATAAGGGTTTCTTTATCATCAGATCCTTTAGATGAAATCAAAGCCGGGTATGAAATTTTAAAATCTTTAGGCATTCGTTCAAGAGGAGTAAATATAATATCTTGCCCATCTTGTGCAAGACAAGCATTTCCGGTGATTGAAACTGTAAAAATATTGGAGGAAAAACTAGCCCATATAAAAAAACCTATTAATATTTCTATAATTGGCTGTGTTGTTAACGGACCTGGAGAAGCAGCACAAACAGAAATTGGTTTAACTGGCGGCGGTCAAGATAATAATCTTTTATACCTTTCTGGCGTTCCACATTCGAAAGTTCCAAGCCCAGATATAATTAAAAAAGTTGTGGAACTTGTTGAAGAAAAAGTTAAAGAGTAAAATTTAATTATGGTTCCAATAGACAAAGTAAAAAATATCGTTAATAAGCACGATAAATTAGAAAAAGAACTTTCCTCTGGAAATATTGAACCTAAGTTATTTGCAAGAAAATCAAAAGAATACTCAAGCTTAGGAAGTATAATTGATACTGCAAAAAGATATATCAATTTTGATAATGAAAAAAAAGACCTTCTTAATATGGTCGAAGATAAATCAAATGATCAAGAAATTATAGATTTAGCTCAAAAAGATTTAAATGAACTTTTATTGAAAAAAGAGAAATATGAAAATGATTTAAAAATTTTTTTACTCCCTAAAGACGAAGACGATAATAAAAATGCAATCGTAGAGATAAGGGCTGGAACCGGAGGACTTGAAGCATCGCTTTTTTGTGCTGATTTATATCGAATGTATGAAAAAGTTTGTTCTAAAAAAAATTGGAAATTAGAGATAATTAACATCTCAAAAAGTGAAGCTGGAGGATTTAAGGAAGTAATTTTTTCAGTAAATGGCGATGATATTTATTCTTATTTAAAATATGAGTCGGGTGTACATCGCGTTCAAAGAATTCCAAAAACAGAGACTCAAGGTAGAGTTCATACTTCTGCCGCAACAGTAGCTGTGCTACCTGAAGCAGAGGACGTTGATATTAAGATAAAAGACTCTGATCTGAGAATAGATGTTTTTAGAGCTGGTGGGCCGGGAGGTCAATCTGTTAATACTACTGACAGTGCAGTAAGAATAACTCATATTCCAAGTGGAGTAGTGGTAAGCCAACAAGATGAAAAATCACAACATAAAAATAAAGCAAAAGCATTAAAAATTTTAAGATCGAGAGTTTACGAAGCTGAAAAAAGAAAAAAAGATCAAGAAAGATCTGTCAACAGAAGAAGCCAGATAGGAACAGGAGACAGATCTGAACGAATAAGAACTTACAATTTTCCACAAGGCAGAGTAACTGATCATCGAATAAATTTGACGTTACATAAACTAGATGAATTCTTAAGTGGAGAAATTCACGAAGAAATGAATCAGGAACTTAGGCTAAAAGAACAAAACTTAAAACTTGAAAATTTGAATTCATGAAAGCTTTTGAAATAATAAAAATCGGATCAAATTTACTGAAAGAAAAAAAAATTCCTTCTTTTATTTTAGACTCGGAGATATTGCTCTCAAAAACATTAAAAAAATACAGGGAAGAAATTTTGATAAACCTAAATCAAAAAATTAATCCAAAAGAGATATCAATTTTCAAAAAATACTTGGGACGAAGATTAAAAAATGAACCTATAGCGTACATATTAGGAGAAAAGGAATTTTGGAGTAAAAAGTTTAATGTAAATAAAGATACATTAATCCCAAGACCAGAAACTGAACTACTGGTTGAAGAACTAATAAAAATTTATAAAGAAAAAAAAATTACGATATTAGATATTGGAACAGGATCATGATGCATTGTTTTAAGTTTACTAAGTAGTTTAAAAAAATCATTTGGTATAGGTGTAGATAGTTCAAAAAATGCAATTTTAACTGCAAAAAAAAATGCACTTAAACTTGAATTAACAAAAAGGGTAAAATTTTTTAATATTTCTCTTGAAAGTGTATTTAACAAAAAGTTTGATCTAATTGTATCTAATCCACCATATATAGAAAAAAGGCAGATAAAAAATTTAATTAATGATATTAAGAGATATGAGCCTATTATGGCCTTAGATGGAGGAAATGACGGGCTTGACCTTATTAAAAAAGTTATCTACAAGTCGAAATATATCTTAAAGATTAAAGGAACGCTCGCCTTAGAAATTGGAAATGAGCAAATAAATAAAGTTTCAAAAATATTATTTGATAAAAATTTTAGAATAAGGCGAATTGTTAAAGATTATAAAAACAACGTAAGATGTATAATTGCAGAAAATAATAATTAAAACATATTAATAAATGAATAATAATAGAAGAAGAAATTATAGATCAAGGCCACAAAAAAGTAATTTCAGAAGAAGAGTTGGATCTTTAAACTCTAACGGGTCTTCTGGTTTAAACAATAACGGAAATTTAAATTTTAACCGAAACGGTTCAATGAACAATATTCACAATGTGGAAAAAACCATGCAAAAATATCAACAACTTGCCAAAGATGCTCAAAGCAATGGAGACCCAGTACTAGCTCAAAACTATTTGCAACACGCAGATCATTATTTACGAAGATACAATGAATTAAATGAGCGAAGAGAAATTCCAACTGAGAAAAATTTATCTGAGGAAAAATCTATTTCTAAAGATGAAAATTTAGAAAAAAACAACCAAACAGCATCAAATTAAAAAATTATCTAAGTTCGCTTAATCTTAAATCTATTTTAATTCTATCTAGTTCAAATTGTTTTCTCTCCTCACCTTTTAAAATTTTCCCAGAAGGTAACTTAAGTTTTTGAGAATTAACTTTTTTTCCGTTTACTATAACTTCGTAGTGTAGATGCGGGCCCGTAGATAATCCCGTTGATCCAACATACCCTATAATCTGACCTTGCTTGACTTTTTTTCCCTCTTTAACTCCTTTTGCAAATGCTTTCATGTGTGCATAAATTGTTTCATATGTTGAATTATGTTTTATTTTTACGCAGTTACCTCCACCACCACACCATCTAGCTCTTGTAACAGTTCCTGATCCTGAAGCCATAATTGGAGTACCGCTTGGTGCAGCAAAGTCCGTCCCTCTGTGCATTTTATTATACCCAAGTATAGGATGTTTTCTCATACCAAAAGATGATGAAAGGCGTGCACCATTTATTGGAGTTTTCATGAGAGACTTGGTGATACTCTTTCCTTTAATATCATAATACTCCTCGTGATTGTTAAACTTAAAATTATAAAGATTAATTTCTTCACCATTAACATACATCGAGGCATAAATAATTTTACCTGTATCTCTGATTTTATTATTATCATCAATCAGTTGCTCATATAATATTTCAAACCAGTCTCCCTTTCTAATGTCTCTTTGAAAATCTACTTCAAATCCAAAAATTCGTGCAAATTCTACAATTATGTTTGGCTGTATTCCAGAGTCTACTGCTGATTTATATAGATTATTTTTTATGACGTTTTTTATCACAACTTCTTTTTTATAAAGTTGTAAAATATTTTCTTTAACTGTAAAGTTTTCACCATTCTGTCTTATCTCTATGCTCGAAGTATTGCTAATTGGGTAAACTAAATTTATTATTGTATTAGACTTATCTTCAAATTTTTTTATAATTAGAGATAGTTTTCTACCTGGATATATATTAGTAAGTTTTTTTTGCTTTAGCTGAACAGATATCTTTTTTATATCCTCTTCTCTTATTTTAAAGTTTTTAAATATTTTTTCTAATGTATCATTATTCTTTATAACGTATTCAATTTCCTCGTAAGGGCTATTAATCTTAGAAAAAATAAAGTTAGTTAAATTAGAAAAATCATTCGATTGAGTTATTTCTTCTAAATTCGTTTTATTTTCTAAGTTTTTTTTATCAATAAAACTTAATGAAATAAAAAAAAGACTTGAAAAAACTATTAAAAAGGAGATCAAAAATAATGGGTGAAATTTTTGTATACGTAAAGCCTTAGTATCTAAAAGAGTAAAAAAATTGTAATTTTTCTTCAATAAATTGCCAATTTTTTGGATAATCGCCATAGTTGTTTTTTATAAAAATTATATCTTCTTTGCAATGCTAGATGGTCAAAAAAGCTCTATTTTATTGTTTATTTGAACCAATATACGCCTTGACTTATAACTTAATTGTAATAAAACCAGCGCTCACCTCTAAGAATTAAATTTTTAATGTAGCTAGAGGTGTGTAGATTTTATCGTAAAATCTTAGCTTTTTTAAATTGTAAATTTTTGAGAAGAGAAGTGTGGACGGCTAGGTT
>MDTA01105574.1_pt1 | contig 13909 bp, 15 predicted proteins | sample 811151 | NCBI WGS metagenome assembly MDTA01 (sample SAMN05326648, study PRJNA326480) | marine metagenome | isolation source: seawater | place: Indian Ocean: South | collected 2010 | reverse complement strand
CAGTATCAAATTTTTCACATATTGAAGAATCTACAATAGTAATGCATAATTCACACATTGGACCTAAAGTCAATATTGGTAAGAATTGTATAATTAATACAGCTGCTATTTTAGAACACGAGTGCAACATAGAGGATCACTGTCATATTTCAACTAATGTAACTTTGAATGGCAATGTAAACATAGGGAAAGGATCCTTTATAGGAAGTGGTTCCATTATTAAAGAGGGTGTTAAAATACCTCCATTTAGTTTTATAAAAATGGGCTCAGTTGTGAAAACATAAATTAATTATGAATAAAAATAAATTAAAAAAAAATAAAGTTTTAATAATTGCTGAAGCTGGTGTTAATCATAATGGCTCAGAAATTAATGCTAAAAAATTAATCTTGAGTGCAAAGAATGCAGGAGCGGATATAATAAAATTTCAACTTTTTAGTGCAAAAAGATTAGTTTTAAAGAATGCAGATAAACCAGAATATATTAAAAAAAATTTTAATTTAAAAAAAAAGACTCAGTATCAAATTTTAAACAAACTAGAACTATCTTATGATATATTTAAAAATATTAATAAATTCTGTAAAAAAAATAAAATTGAATTTTTACTTAGCCCCTTTGATGTTGAAAGTGTTAAAATAATAAAAAAACTAAAACTTAATAGAATCAAAATTCCATCTGGTGAAATTACAAACTATCCAATGTTAGTTGAAATTGCAAAATTAAACTTAAAAGTTATACTATCAACAGGTATGGCTACATTAAAAGAGATTGATGATGCGCTAAAATTGTTAAAAAAATTTGGAACATCTAAAAAGAATATAACTGTTCTTCATTGCAATACTGATTACCCAACCAAGTTTTCTGATGTTAATTTATTGTCTATGAAAACTATTAAGCAAAAACTTAGAGTAAAAGTTGGTTATTCAGATCATACACAAGGAGATACGGTGCCTATTGTTGCTGTGACAATGGGAGCAGAAATAATCGAAAAACATTTTACTTTGAATAAAAATATGAGTGGACCTGATCACAAAGCAAGCTTAAATAATAAAGAATTTAAATCGATGGTAAATAAAATTAGAAGTATCGATTTAATTTTAGGTAATGGAAAAAAAGTTCCTAGTAAATCTGAATTAAAAAATATTAAATTTGTTAGAAAATCTATTGTTGCTCAATCTTATATAAGAAAAGGAGATTTGTTTAGTCGAAAAAATATTACTACAAAAAGACCTGCAGCTGGAATATCACCAATGAAATGGAAGAAAATAATTGGTAAAAAAGCTTCTAGAGATTATTTAATTGATGATTACTTAAAAGAATAAAATGTATTATCCAAGAATAATTGCTAGATTAGATATTAAAGGTCCAAATTTAGTTAAAGGGTTGCATCTTGAGGGTTTGAGAGTTTTAGGCGATCCTGCTATTTATGCAAAAAAATATTTTGATGATGGTGTTGATGAATTATTTTATCAAGATGTTGTTGCAAGTCTATATGGAAGAAATTCAATTTATGAATTTATAAAAAATACAGCAAATAATATTTCTATTCCCCTAACTGTAGGAGGGGGAATTAGATCTATAAATGATATTGCTAATGTGCTTGAAGCAGGAGCAGATAAAGTTTCTATTAATACTGCCGCAATAAATAACCCTAAACTCATAGAGGAAGCGTCAAGAATATTTGGATCATCAACAATAGTAATATCTGTAGAGACTATCAAATCTGATAATGGTAACTATCTGGCTTATACCGATAATGGCAGAGAATTTACAGGTGTTAATATTGAAAACTGGTGTCCAAAAGTTCAAGATTTAGGAGCAGGAGAAATAGTTCTTACTTCAATTGATAATGAAGGTACAGGCAAAGGATTTGATTTAGAAATCTTGAGTAAAATAAGGAATAAATTATCTATACCCATTGTAGCACATGGTGGATTTGGAAATTCTGATCATATTATTAATGCATTTGAAAGTGGAGCCAATGCAGTTGCCTTAGCTTCGATGATACACTATGGTTTATTACCAACTTTAAAAAATCATATAAAATTGAAAGATGAAGGAAATTCATTTTTTTTCGAAAACTTTAGGACATTTAATTCCTTTGATAATCTTAGTATTATTGAAATAAAAAAAAATATTAATAAAAAAATCAAATTAAGATTATAACGTATGGATATTGCAATTATTAATTATGGAATGAATAATTTATATAGTGTTCAAAATGCTTGTTTGAACTTAGGTTTAAAACCTAAAATTACTGATAATCATTTTGAGATAATGAATGCCAAGATAGCAATTTTACCTGGAGTAGGTGCCTTTTCTCAGGCAATGGAAGTAATAAAAAAAAAAAATATAAATAAGACTATTTTAGAATTTATAGAATCAGGTAAGCCATTTTTTGGAATATGTTTAGGAATGCAATTATTATTTTCGGAAAGTGAAGAGTTTGGTATTACAAAGGGCTTAAATATAATTAAGGGTAGAGTGAAAAAATTTAAAAGCAATAATGATAAATTGATTATTCCTCATATTGGTTGGAACAAAATTTTTACTAATAACAGTGAAATTAAAAAAACATGTTTAAAATATAATAATAATGAAGATTTTATGTATTTTGTGCATTCCTATTATGTCATCCCTGAAGAAAAAAATGTAGAATTAACATATACAAATTATTTTGATATAAAGTTTTGCTCTTCGATAAAAAAAGAAAATGTAACTGCTTTTCAATTTCACCCTGAAAAAAGTGGTAAAAATGGTGCAAAAATATTTAAATCAATTAAAAAAATAATATCTTAAATAATAAATGAAAAACAAATTAAAAACATTTTATAATCTTCCATCAGAAGTAAAATTTTGTAGTGTTTGTGTAAATTCTAATCAATATCCTGCTTCAATACCTGAATTTACTCATAGTGTAGATAGAAAAAATGCTAAATATGTCAATTTTAATGATCAGAATATTTGTGATGCATGTATACAATCTACTGTAAAGGAAAAAATAAATTGGGAAGAAAGAGAAAATTCTCTTCTAAATTTACTAGATAAACATAGAAAGAATAACGGGGAGTATGATTGTATCGTTCCAGGAAGTGGAGGTAAAGATAGTGCTTATCAATCACATATTTTAAAAACAAAATATGGTATGAATCCACTTACAATAACATGGCCTCCTATTATGTATACTGACTATGGTTACAAAAATTTCTTAAACTGGTTAGATATAGGAGGTCTTGATAACGTAACTTATAGACCTTCTGGTGAAGTAATGAGAAAACTTACTAAAATTTCAATAGAAACATTACTGCATCCTTTTCAAACATTTATATTAGGTCAAAAAAACTTAGCTCCTAAATTAGCCTCTAAATTTGGAATTGATTTAGTATTTTATGGTGAAAATGAAGCTGAATATGGAAATCCGATTGCAGATAACAATATATCATTAAGAGATAAATCTTTTTTCTCAATTAATAACTTGGAAAATATTAAGTTAGCTGGAAAGTCGCTTGATGAATTAAATAAAAATTATGGATTATCACTTAAAGACTTAAAGATTTTCCTTCCATTGTTAGATAAAGAATACAATAAAAATTTAGAAATACACTATCTTGGTTACTATATTAAATGGATACCTCAAGAAGCTTATTATTATGCAGTAGAAAATACTGGTTTTAAAGCACGCCCATTTAGAACAGAGGGAACATATAGTAAATATAATAGTATCGATGACAAAATAGATGACTTACACTATTACACAAGGTTTATTAAATTTGGTATTGGAAGAGCAACAGATGATGCTTCTCAGGAAATTAGAAATAAACATTTAAATAGAGAAGAAGGATTAGCTTTAGTTAAGAAATTTGATGGAGAATTTCCAAATAAATATTTTTCTGAAATTATGAATTATCTTGAAATAGATGAAAGTTATTTTTTTGAAAGATGTGAAGATTTTAGATCTCCTCATTTATGGAAATTTATTAATGGAGAATGGAAACTTAGACATACTGCAAATAAAGATGGAACTGATGACTAAGTTAATAATATAGAAAAATACTAATGCGTAAATATGGTTTAGTTACTGGAAGCAGATCTGAGTATGGACTTCTTAGAACATTAATTAAAAGAATTAATAATTCAAAAAATATAGATTTAAAAATTATTGTCACTGGATCTCATTTATCTAAATTTCATGGAGAAACTTATAAAGAAATTATGAAAGATGGGCTAAATATTAGCAAAAAAATTTTTTTACCAATTAAAAAAAATAATACAAAAATAGATACAACAAAATTCACTGGTATTGCTATTTCTAAATTTGCAGATACTTTTAATAATTTGAAACTTGATCTAGTAATTATACTCGGCGATAGATATGAGATTTTTGCAGCAGCATTTAGCGCAATGAATCTTAATATTCCTGTTGCCCACATACACGGAGGTGAAAAAACATTAGGATCAAATGATGAGAATATGAGACATTCAATTACAAAGTTATCAAATTGGCATTTTGTCTCCACAAATGTATATAAAAAGAGGGTAATTCAATTAGGAGAAAATCCTAAAAATGTTCATTACATTGGAGGAATGGCTTACGAGGCTATTAAGAATGAAAAACTATTAAGTAAAAAAAATTTTGAAAAAAAAATTAAATTTAATTTAAGGAAAAATAATTTTTTAATTAGTTACCATCCAGAAACAAATAATAAGAATTTTGATATAAAGCCTTTTGTAAATATTTTAAATTCAATTAGAAAAATTAAAAATAGTACCTTTATTTTCAGTCTTTCTAATGCAGATGCAGGAAGCGGTATCATCAATGAAAGAATTGTTAATTTTGTAAAAAAAAAACAAAATAAACTCAATTTTTTTTGATTCAATGGGGCAAAATTTATATTACTCAGCTCTTAAATATTGTAATATTATGATAGGAAATTCATCAAGTGGGATTATCGAAGCTCCATATTTTAAAACACCATCTATAAATGTCGGTGATAGACAGTCTGGAAGAGTATCAGCAAAATCTGTAATTCACGTAAATGAAAAAATGTCTTCAATTGAAAATGCAATTAAATTAGCAATAAAATTTAATAAATCATCAAATACTTCAAAGTTTAATAACCCTTATGGTAAATTACAGTCGTCAAAAAAAATATTAAATATTTTAGACAAAATCAATTTCAATAAAAACAATACTAAAAAGTTATTTTACGATATATAACAGTATCAAAATGAACTCAGAAATAAATAAATATTTAATAAATAAAAACTGTTCAATAGAGGAGGCTCTTAAATTTTTAATTGAAGCCGGATCAAAATGTCTTGTAGTTACTGATTCTAATAACAAGATGGTTGGAACTCTTAGTGATGGTGATTTAAGAAAAGCTATTCTAAGTGGTAAGTTATTAAGACACAAAATTTCTAAAATTTTTAATAAAAATCCAAAATATATTAAAGAAAGTCAATATACAGATTTGAAAGCACAAAATATTTTTTTAAAATTTTTAATAGACCTTATTCCAATAATTGATGAAAATGAAAATCTGATTAAAGTAATTAAAATGGATGATGTTTTTAAAAAAAAAAATATTACAGAAAATAAAAAAAATAAAATACCAGTTGTTATTATGGCGGGAGGTAAAGGAACGAGACTTCAGCCATTTACATCAGTTCTTCCAAAGCCTTTAATACCTATAAATGATAAACCAATAATCGATCATATAATTGATAAGTTTAAAGAAAGCGGAATTAATGAATTCCATATTTCTGTAAACTATAAAAGTAAAATATTAAAATCATTTTTTGAAGAAAAGAAAACAAAAGACAAGATTCATTTTATTGAAGAAAAAAAACCTTTAGGAACAATTGGCTCACTGTCTAAAGTATATAAATTAATTAAACCTATTTTTTTTGTTACAAATTCTGATATTATGATTGATTGTGACTATAATGATATCCTTAGCTATCATAAAAAAAATAAAAATTTTATTACAATAGTCGCTTCTTTTAGAAATTATATTATCCCATATGGTGATTGTAAAATTAATAAAGAAGGATTATTAGAAAAAATAAAAGAAAAACCAAAAATTAATCTATTAGCTAGTACTGGTATGTATGTAATAAATAAAGAGGCGATAAAATATATTCCAAAAAATACAAAATTTGATTTTAATCAATTAATTGACAAATTAATACTAAAGAAAAAAAAAATTGGAATTTTTCCTATTAGTGAGGAAGCCTGGTTAGATATTGGCCAGTGGAATGAATATAAAAAAGCTATTAATAAATTAAATTTTATAAATTAATGACTGATATTTTTAAAGAAAGTAAAAGAATACATGACGAATTTTATTTAAAAGAAAAGCTGCTTGTAAAAGATAGTTTTAAATACTTATTGAATAAAATAAGTGAAGACATAGAAAATAAAATTACAGCTATTGATATTGGATGTGCAACAGGTATTTTTTTGAGTTATTTCAAAAATCAATTTCCAAATATCGATGTATTTGGTGCTGATGTAAAAGAAAACTTACTTTCTCAAGCAAGAAAAAACTGTCCTGATGGAGTGTTTTATAATTTTGATATTTGTGATCAAAAAAGTATTAATAAAGCTATAAATAAAAAAAGATTTGATGTTGTAATTCTAGATGGTGTCCATCCTATTTTTGATGTCGTTGAAGATTGGATTAAAAATTTAGTAAATCTTGTATCTAATGATGGAATTATTTATATTTTCGGCTCTTTTAATGATAAAGATTATGATGTTATAACAAGAGTAAAACACATAGATTCTAATATTTGGGAAAAAGGCTGGAATAGAATTAGTCTAAAAACAATTGAAAGAGAATTTAAAAAATATAATTTTAAAGTTACATTTAATAAATTTGAAATAAATATTAATTTAGATGAGAGAAGAGATGATCCTCGAAGAACCTATACAAAGAATTTAGAGGACGGATCTAAATTAACTCGTAATGGGTTAGAGCTTATTTCTACTCCATATTTAATTAAATGCATAAAAATTAAATAATATTCAAAATGAATAATTCTTTTTTAATCCAATCTAAAATAATCTCTGGCAAAAACTCACTACCAGAATATTTAAATAATATTAAAGAAAATAATATTTATATAATTGATAGCCAGCTTTATAGAAACTCAAAATATATTAAAAATAAACTATCCAAAATAATTAATGAAAATAAAAAATGTATTTTTTTTTACGATAATAAGTTTGAACCTTCTTACCAGTATCTTGACAAACTTTTTAAGGTCATCAAATCAAAAATAGCTATAAAAAAATTAAATAAAATAATTGCAGTTGGTGGTGGATCAACTATGGATACTGCAAAGGGAATAGCTATCTTAATAACTAATAAGGGCAAGTCTTTAAACTACAGAGGTTTCCCCAAAAAAATCAATAAACCTCTAGATGTTGTATGTGTTCCTTCAACTGTTGGAACAGGATCTGAAGTAGTTTACAATGCAAGTTTTATAGATGAAAAATCAAAAACTAAACTTGGTATTAATTCTTTATTAAATTTTCCTAAACTAGCCATATTAGACCCTTTTGTGGTAAATAAAATGCCATTTAGTGTTTTGGCCTCTAGCGGTTGTGATGCTTTAGTTCATTCTTTAGAAGGGTTTGTTAGCAAAAAAGCTAACCAGCACTCCAAATATTTTTCAAAAAAAGCCTACAACTTAATTATGCAAAATCTGCCTGTGTTACTTAAAGGTAAAGGCACAATAAATAATTGGTCTAATATGCAATGGGCAGCTATTTATGCTATCTGGGGACTTTCAAATTCATCAAGTGGACCAGCAGGTGCATTATCATATTATCTTGGAAGTAATTTTAGTGTGCCGCATGGTATTGCTGGAGCTTGTTTTATTGGTAAAATTACTCGTCTTAATTTTAATAGGGGTCTTTATGTTTACTCCGAACTTTCAGACAAATATGATACTTCCAATAAAAAAAATATAAATAAAAAAAATGCACGTATAATAGTAAACCAGGTTGAGAAACTTTTACAATTAACCAGGATCTCGCAAAAACTTGGCCATTATGGTGTAGAAAAAAATCATATTCCTGATTTTGTTAATTTTATTAAAAAATCAAAAGAAGCATTTGAATTAAATCCAATAAAGTTTAAAAAAAGTGAATATAAATTTATTCTTACTTAAAATATGCCAGGTTTTGAAATAATAGATAATAAAGAGGCTAAAGCTGTTAATGACTTATTTAAAAAAGAAAATGGAATATTATTTGCTCATGGATTTGATTCCTTAAGAAAAAAATTTCATGTTAGAGATTTTGAAAATGCTATTAATAAAAAACTTTTAAGTAAATACTCTCTGGCTGTAACTTCGGGAACTGCAGCAACTAAAATAGCTTTATTAGCACTTGGTGTTAGAAGAGGGGATGAGGTTATCACACAATCATTTAACTTTGTTGCAACAATTGAGGCAATTTTAGACATTGGAGCTATACCAAAAGTAGTTAACATAGATAATTCACTAAACATAAATACGAATGAAATTGAAAAATATATCTCAAAAAAAACTAAGGTAATTCTTCCTGTTCATATGCTTGGTGTTCCAGCTGATATGAAAAAAATAATGATAATTGCGAAAAAATATAAATTAAAAGTTTTAGAAGATAATTGTGAAGCTTTTGGAGCTAAATATTTAAACAAATATTGTGGGGTTATAGGAGATGCTGGAGTTGCAAGTTTTGATTTTGGAAAAGTTATAACATGCGGAGAAGGTGGCTTAATAACAACAAATTCAAAAAAAATATATACTTACTGTAGAGAATATCATGATCACGGTCATCAAAATAATCCCAATTTACCAAGAGGTAGAGACACAAAAAAGATATTTGGTTTCAACTATAGGCTTACTGAACTTCAAGCTGTAATTTGTAAAGTACAATTAAAAAAATTAAATTATATTATTAATCAAAATAAAAAAAGATACAAAATACTAGAAAAAATTTTAGTGAATTTTTTTGAGTTGAGATTAATTCCTAAAGAATCTCAAATTATATACGATACATTTATTTTTTTTGTTGAAGACATAAATAAAAGAAAAAAAATTATAAAATTATTAAATGAAAGAAAAATTGGCACAAAAAATCTCCCGGATGCTATTGAGTGGCATTGTTCTTATTATTGGGGTCACATGTTAAATAAAACAACAATTAAATCGAATATAAAAAGTAAAAATATTTTATTAAAAGCAATTGCTATACCAATATCATTAAAAAAAGATCTTAGAATATATAAATTAATTGCCAATGATATTTTAAAAATAAAATAAAAATATGCAAATACTTACCTTCATACCTGCAAGAGGTGGCTCAAAATCAATTAAAAATAAAAATTTAATCTTATTAGGAAAAAAAAAATTAATTGATTTTACATTAGATATTGCTTTTAAACTTGGAAAAAACTTTTTTACATTTGTATCTACAGATAGTCAAAAAATATTAAAACATTGCTTAAATAAAAATATGAGAATTGAATATAAAAGACCTAAATTTTTATCAGGAGACTCTAGCAACATTGTTGATTCAATTTTTCATGCTTTAAAATGGTTAAATAAAAAAAAAATTACAAGCCTGATGCCATATTATTATTACAACCAACTTCACCATTTAGAGATATAAAACAAATTAAAAAAGCAATTAATGAATTTAAAAAAAATAAATATGATTCTATGGTTGGAATTATCCCTGTAATAAATCATCCCTATGAATGTGTACAAATACAAAAAAAAGGATGGACATATTTATCAAAACCACAAAAAAACAAAATAAGACGGCAAGATTATGAAAAAAACTTTTATTTTATAGATGGTGGATTTTATTTAATTAAAACAGAATTTTTATTTAAATATAAATCTTTGGTAGTTGAAAACAAAAGTTTCTTATTTAAGTTTTCCGACAAATATAGTATTGATATTGACGATTATAGTGATTTAAAGGTCGCAAAATCCTTATTAATTAAATAGTTAATTATATTATGAAAACAGTTTACGTCGTGCATTGTATTGATAGTGAAGGGCCACTTCATGAGTCCCTAGAGGCAACATTTGAAAGATTAAAACATATTTATCATTTAGAATTTGAGCCAAGTAAGAAATTACTAAAGGAACTTCAATCAGGAAAAATCAATTTAAATGGATTAGAAAAATCAATACAAATGACGTTAAATCCTAATTTATTAAATTATAATAATACATGGGATAAAGTTGAAGAAATGTTAATTGATTGTCTCTCTTCTAATTTCAGAAATAAATTCAAAGATTCTAAGGGTAATGGTTGGATTTATAATTGGCACTGTGTAGATCATGTAGATTACGATGTAAATCCAAGAAGAAGAGATATGGGATATCATAATATTTTTGATGAGTATAAAAGAATATTAAAAGAAAACGATTCGCTATCTGATGGGTTGCATTTTCATTATCACCCTCATCCTATAATTAAACATGCACATTTATGTGCTACAAGGTGGTTGGGACCTACCGATAAATTATTTCAAGTCTTATCAAGACGTATTTTAGATCGTAATTGGTTCCCCTCAGTAAATAGACCAGGCTTTCAGGTAAATAGACCTGATAGTCATTGGTTTCTTGAGCAATATATCCCGTTTGATTATGCAACGTTAGCTATGGAGCCAACTGAGGAAGATAATAAACAATTTGATTTTTCAGCTGGAAGATCTGGAGATTGGAGAAGGGCACCCATAACTTGGCAGCCTTATCATCCTGATCACGACGATTATCAAAAAATTGGTAACTGCAGGAGAATAATTACTAGATGTTTGAATATTGGAACTAGAGCTTATTTAATGGATGAAAAAGAAGTAAAAAGAGCCTTTGATGAGGCAAAAAATAACAAACCTGTAATTTTATCTTTTGCAAATCACGATTTTAGAGATTTACGCATAGATGTAGCAGAGGCTCATAGATTACTTACGAAAGTTTCGTCAGATTACGATGACGTTAGATTCGAATATTGTGAAGCTGTTGACGCTATGAGAAAGGCAATGAAATTAGAAATTAAAAAGAAATGCGAGTTTTCATTAAAAATTACAGAAAACTCTAATGGAGCTCACACTTTAAATATAAAGTCTTCTCAAGACACTTTTGGACCACAGCCGTTTTTTGCATTTAAAACTGTTACAAACGAGTATTTTCACGATAACTTAGATTTTCAAGTTCCTTTTAAAGAATGGTCATATACTTTTGACAATGAAACGATGCCTATAAATGCTATTGAAAAAATAGGTGTAGCAACAAATAATAGTTATGGAATCACAAGTGTTTCAAATATGAAAATTTCTCAAAATTTACAGGAGAGTTTTTATTACAATTTATAAAATACACTATTAATATTTAATGTTTAAAAAAATAATATTTTTATATTCCAATTTCTTTTTTGATAAAGATTTTGAAAGATTTGGATGTAATTATTTTATTAAAAAAAAAATTAATTTTGAAGTATGGAATATTTTGTCTTTAGTAGATAAAAAATCAAGTATTAAATTTTCAAAAAAAATTAAAGAAACCAATAAAATTAAAATAATAAATTTTAATAAAGAAATTGATCTAATTAATGAACTAAAAAAAATAAATGTAAAAAATTCTATAGTAATTACTAATTTAGAGTTAAATTATTTTAATAAATGGATTTTTAAAATCCTATTTGAAAGAAGTATTTATTGGGGAATATTTTTTGGAAATCCATATCCAATTGGTAAAATTTCAATGTTAAATAAATTTAAAATTATTTTAAGTAATACAAAAATTATTAAATTAAAAATTTATTCAAATATTGACAAGATTAAAAGATATATATTCAGACAAAAAACAGATTATTCAAAAAATTTTTCTCCATATTTTGTAATTTGTTCTGGAAAATTAGGAGAAAAAAAAATTAATTTTTCTATGTATAATAATTGCAAAAAAATTAAAACCCATGCTTTTGCTTATGATGATTTTATAAAAATGAATAATAAAAATGATGAAGCAAAATTAAAATTGACTAAATCGAAATATATTGTCTACATAGATGAGGATGTACCAAATCATTCTGACCCTTTTTATCATGGTTTCGATAAAAAACTTTGTGACCCAATAATTTTTTACAATGAATTAAATAGATATTTTGATTATATTGAGAAAAAAACTGGCTATAAAATTATTATTGCTGCTTACCCTAAGTCAAATTATGAAAAAAATAACCCATTCAATCGACAAATTTTATACAACAAAACTATTGAATTGATTAAAGACTCTCAATTTGTACTTCAACATAATAGTACAGCTGTTAATTATTCAATAATATTTAAAAAACCTATTATATTTCTGAATTCAAAAAACTATTCGTTACACTATAATCTTTCGATTAAACATCTAGCAGATGAACTAGATCTTCTTCCTATTAATTTAAGCAATCCTAAAAAATGGGACATTCATGAAAGTGTTAATAATAAAATTTTTGATAAATACTTTATTAATTACATATCCGATAATTTTAAAAATAGAAATCTAACTTCAAGCGAAATAATATATGAGGAAATATTTAAATAAAATGCCAAAATTAAATACAAGTATTGTAAGATCCGAGTTACAGTTATTAATTACAGGTTGTTATAGATCTGGTACTGAGTTTTCAAGTATATTGATTAACAATCATCCAGACATAGTAGTTACAATGTATACTACAAGTTTTATGCGTTATTGTTATAATAAATATAATCCTATTAAAGTAAGAGCAAATTATACAAAATTACTCAAAGATTCAAAAAAAAGAATTAAGATACGATGGAATAAAAATTTAAATATTTTAAAAATATTAGATATTTGCAATAAAGAAAAAAAAGTTACCTATCAATTATTGTATGATTTAATGATGTCTGATTTATTTTTAAATAATAATACAAAAATTTGGGGTGAAAAAACACAATTAGTATGGAGACAGATTCCAAATTTTTTAAGAATGTTTCCTTCAGGAAAATCTATAAATATAATTAGAGATCCAAGAAGTGTGTTAGCTTCTTTTAAAAAGTCCACATACAATCCTGAGCCTGCTTATTTAGGTGCTGTATTTAACTGTTATGACTCAATGCAAAAATCTTTACTTTATTCTAAAAAATATAAAAAAAATTTTTTGTTTATAAGATATGAGGATATTGCTTCAAACCCAAAAAGAACATTAAAAAAAATATATAAATTTTTAAATCTCTCACACAATCATAATTTACTTAACAATAAAGAGTGGTTAGACGCTAATGGAGAAAAATTCCTTCATAATTCTGCATTTATTAAAAAGAATAAAAAGCTAGAGAAATTTGATGTTAAAGAGTCAATTAGTAGATGGAAAAAAAATCTCAATAAATCCGAAATAGCATTTTGTCAGTTTATAAATAAAGACTTAATGAATAAATTTAATTATAAGACAAATGCAAGCTACAAAGACTTCAATGATTTACTGCCTATAATTTTTAAGGATAAAAAAATTAGTAGATATTTTATAAATTGGCTTACCAAAAAAATTGGAATACAAGAGTTTCCAAACAATCCTTTAGACCCAAAAAATTGGGAGGAGAATAACTAACATTTTATATTTTGTGGATAATAATTCTTTAATATTTTATTAAATATGAATAATAAAGATGGATTCTTATTTCTTTTGATATATCTTATAAAAAACGTAAGAAAATAGCCAAATAAATTATTTTTTTATTGTTTGACAAGGTTTTTAAAACCTTTATATCCAAATTTCCTTTTTTTTAAGGAATTTTAAGGTGTTTAATTATTAGATATCCTTTGCTCTTTAATTGGTTAATAAGATAATAAAGAGATACGTAGACAACAATTCGTAATTTAATTTTTACGAACGTT
>MDTA01183836.1_pt1 | contig 13911 bp, 17 predicted proteins | sample 811151 | NCBI WGS metagenome assembly MDTA01 (sample SAMN05326648, study PRJNA326480) | marine metagenome | isolation source: seawater | place: Indian Ocean: South | collected 2010 | reverse complement strand
TCATTAAGAGAGGGAAAGGGCAGAATTGACGACTCATATGCTGTAGATAATAATGGTGAAATGTTTTTAGTGAATTCACACATACCTCTATACAGGCAGTCATCTTACAACAATCATAATCCTAAGGAAGAAAGAAAACTTTTATTTAAAAAGAAAGAAATAAATAAACTTATCGGTAGAATAAACCAAGATGGATTAACTTTAATACCTACCAAATTATATTTTTCTAAAGGAAAAGTTAAAGTAGAGATTGCAATTGCAAAAGGGAAAAAGCTTTATGATAAAAGGCAAGTAAAAAAAACTAGAGATTGGAATAGGGAAAAAGCAAGACTATTGAGTAAAAATAATAAATGATACATTTAAATATTGGATCAAACCTAAATTCTAAATTCGGAAATAGGTTTGATAATATTTCAATTGCAATAAATCTATTAATTTCTGCTAAAGTAAAAATAAAAAAAATTTCTAATTACTTTGAAACCCCGTCTTATCCAAATAAGAGATTTCCTAACTATCTTAATGTAGGTGTTCTATGTTCCTTTAAAGACACTCCAGAAATTTTAGTAAAAATATTAAAATCAATTGAAAAAAAGATTGGACGTATAAAAACTAAAAAAAATGATCCTAGAGTGTGTGATATTGATATAATTGACTTTAATGGAGAGTTAATAGAGACAAATGATCTAATAATACCACATTTAAGAGGTCATATGAGAAATTTTGTTTTATATCCCATTAAACAAATTGATCCTGATTGGACGCACCCCTTTTTAAAGCAAAATGTAAATTTTTTAATAAAAAAATTAGACTTAAAATCAAGGATTGAGATTACAAGATTAAATAAAAATGTTAATATCGGTATATGATTAATAACAATGAATTAATTGATCAAATCAAATCTTATAATAAATTTTTAAATATAGACTCTGTAAACAAAGCATATAGTTTTGCTTTAGAAGCTCATCAAAATCAAAAAAGAGACGAAGGGGTTCCTTACATAATACATCCGGTTGCTGTAGCTAAAATTTTAACTGAATTAAAACTTGATAGCGCAACAATAACAACAGGTTTATTACATGATACTATCGAAGATACTAAAGTAACTTACGAGAAAGTTAAAAAAGAATTTGGTGAGGAAGTTGCCTCTTTAGTTGACGGTGTTACAAAAATTTCTGCATTAGAAAATAAAGCCTCAGGTGACTCAAAGGCTGAAAATTTTAGAAAATTAATTTTAGCCACATCTAAAGATATAAGAGTCCTTTTAGTTAAACTTGCAGATAGATTACACAACATGAGAACAATTCAATTTGTAAAAGACAAGGATAAAATAATAAAAAAGGCTAAAGAAACAATGGAAATCTATGCACCTTTAGCCGATAGAATGGGAATGAATAGAATTAGAGATGAATTAGAAGATTTATCTTTTTCAGTATTAAACCAACCAGCAAGAAATTTAATAATAGAGAGACTAAAATTTATTAAAAATAATCGGGATGACACATTTAGATCAGTCTCAATGGAGCTTATCAATCTATTAAAAAACAATGGAATTGATGCAAAAATAGCTGGAAGAGAAAAGACCCCTTTTTCAATATGGAGAAAAATTCAGAATAAAAAAATTTCACTAGAACAATTGACAGATATAATAGGTTTTAGAGTTATAGTAAAAAATATTGAAGATTGTTATAAAACGCTTGGAGTTTTTCACAGTAAATTTGCTACTATACCAGGAAAATTCAAAGACTATATTTCTACACCCAAAATTAATAATTATAAATCTATACATACATCAGTAATAGGACCTCTAAAAAATAGAATAGAAATTCAGATTAGAACATTTGATATGCACGAATTTGCAGAAAGAGGAATAGCGTCTCATTGGAAATATAAATCCTCTGAAAAATTTTCTGATCTATCATGGAAAGAATATGATTGGCTAAGAGACCTGGTTGAAATTATTGAAACCGGAAATAGCCCGGAGCACTACTATGAATTTACTAAGTTACAAATGTTTCAAGAAAACGTTTTTTGTTTTACTCCTAAAGGATCTGTAATTAAGCTACCTAAATTAGCAACTCCTATTGATTTTGCATATGCAGTGCATACTAAAATTGGTGATAGCGCAATTGGATCTTTTGTCAATGGCAGAGAAGTTACATTACAAAGTATACTAAAAAATGGAGACATGGTAAAAATTCAAACCTCAAAAAATGCCTCTCCATCGTTGCATTGGTTAAGTTCCGCAAAAACTGGAAAAGCAAGAGCAGCCATTAGAAGGTATTGGCAAGATAAGTCTACAGAAATAGATAAAAATAACGAAAAAAATTATTCTTCTACAATTGAGGTATATTTGCCCCATAAACCCGGCGCTCTAGGAGATATTTGTTCTTTAATCGGTTTAAACAAAGGAAATATAATAAATGTTGATATATTAGAGAGAAAAAAAGAATATTTAAAATTTTCTTTTGATTTACAAATTAAAGATTTGAAAAATTTCACTAACTTGATAAGTCAAATTAAACAAAATAATTTAAACTTTAAAATAATAAGACATAAACAAAAGAAAAATGCTTTCATTAGAAGAATCTTTGAAAATTTTAAAAAAGACTAACGCTTTAATCGAAGGTCATTTCATACTTTCTTCTGGCCTGCATAGTCCAAAATATGTTCAGTGTGCTCAATTGATGAGTGTTCCAAACGAGGCAGTAAAGATATGTAAATCACTATCAGAAAAAATAATAAAGGAATTCGTTGAATTTGATTTGATATTATCACCTGCCATGGGAGGAATAATTGTAGGCTATGAATTAGGTAAATTGCTGAATAAAAAAACAATTTTTTCAGAGAGGGTAGATGGTGAGTTTAAACTTAGAAGAGATTTTAAAATAAAAAAAGGCAACAGAGTTTTAATAGTAGAAGATGTTATAACCACTGGTAAATCAAGTTTGGAATGCTCAAAATTAGTAAATTCTAATAATGCGTCTATAATTGGCTATGCTTGCCTAATTGATAGGTCAAATGGAAAATCTAATATTAAAGATAAAATTATTTCCCAAGTAAAATTGAATATACCTACCTATAAAAAAAATGAATTACCTAAAGAATTACAATCTATAGATCCAATTAAACCTGGAAGCAGAAATCTTTAATGAGTAAAATTAGACTAGGTGTAAATATAGATCACGTCGCCACTGTAAGAAACGCAAGAGGGGAAGAATATCCAAGTCCATTAAGAGCTGCTATATTAGCTGAAAATAAAGGTGCAGATTCTATTACTATACATTTAAGAGAGGACAGACGTCATATAAACGAAAATGATCTTAAAAAAATTAAAAAAAAGATAAATATACCACTGAATTTAGAAATTGCTGCTACGAAAGAAATGTTGAGGATTGCCACAAGAAGCAAACCACCATTTGTATGTATTGTTCCAGAAAAAAGAAAAGAAATAACAACAGAAGGCGGTCTAAATTTAGACCATAATAAGTTTTTTTTAAAAGAGTTAATCCATAAACTTAGAAAAAATAAAATAAGAATAAGTTTATTTATAGAGCCTAATATAAAAGATATTAAAAAAGCCAAAAATTTAAATGCAGATTGTATAGAAATACATACTGGAAAAATTTGTAATTTGATTAATAAAAAAAGAAATATTTCTAATGAACTAAAAAGAATAAAGAGAGCAGTTAATGAAGGAAATAAATTAGGTTTAGAAGTCCACGCTGGTCACGGATTAACATTTAAATCTGCAAAAGTATTAGCAAAAGTCAAAGGAATAAAAGAGTTTAACATAGGCCATTTTTTAGTTGGCGAGTCTATTTTTGAAGGTATGGGCACTGTAATTAAAAGTTTTAAAAGAATTATAAGATCATGAAAATTTATGGAGTGGGTACTGATATTGTAAGTATAGATAGAATAAAAAAGTCAGTTAAGAATAAAAAATTTTTAACTAGAGTTTTTAATTCAAAAGAAATTTCTAAATGTAATAGTGTTAAAAATTTATATCATTGTTTTGCAAAAAGATTTGCTGCAAAAGAGGCATTCTCTAAAGCTTTTGGTACCGGCATATCAAGAGGTATTAATTTAAATGAAATCATTGTGCAAAATAATAACGCAGGTAAGCCTTATTTGATTTTTGAAGGAGATACACAAAGATTAATTAAAAAGAAATTTAAAAGTAAAAAAATTGTAACTTCATTATCTCTATCTGATGATAGCAAATATGCAGTTGCTTTTGTGACAATAAGCTTATGAAAAAAAATAAAATTCTTTCAATTATCTTTGATAATATTAAGACCTTATTAGGCGCTTTGTTTATTGCTATCTTAATAAGATCTTTATTGTTTCAACCTTTTTACATACCTTCTTCTTCTATGGAGCCAACTTTACTTGTGGGAGACAGAATATTTGTATCTAAATACATCTATGGTTACAGCAAACACTCATTTCCTTTTAGCCCTAATTTTTCAAGTAATCGCTTTTTTTCAAAAAACCCAGAAAGGGGGGATTTGGTCGTCTTTAAAACTCCCGCTGATAATAGGACTGATTATATCAAACGATTGATAGGATTACCTGGCGATACAATTCAGTTTATTAATGGAGATCTTTATATTAATAAAAAAAAAATTAAAAAAAAACTGGTAAAAATTCAAGAAAAAATAAGATGTGGTATCTTTTTCCTCGAAACAGAAAATTTTATTGAAACTTTGCCTAATGGCGTGTCACATTATGTTTCTTATAAGAAAAGAGGTAGTCTGCAAAACACAAAAAAATTTACAGTTCCGGCTAATCACTTTTTTTTACTTGGTGATAACCGTGATTGTTCAAAAGATAGTAGATATTTGGACAGCGTTGGTTTTGTAAATGAATTAAATTTAGTTGGTAAAGCTAAAATAGTTTTTTTCTCAAATGATACAAATAAGAGCAGTTTATTAAAATTTTGGAATTTAAAAGAATCATTTAGATTTCAAAGGTTATTTAAAAGATTATAATGAAAGATAAAATAAAAAACGTTGAAAAGATTATAGATTATAATTTTAAAAAACCTGATTTATTAAAACAAGCTTTAACACATAAAAGTTTTGACAACATAAAAAATAATGAAAAACTGGAATTTTTAGGAGACAGAGTATTAGGTCTAATTATTTCACAAACTTTATTAAACAAATATCCTAATGAAAAAGAAGGGGCAATTGATAAAAAATACGCTAATCTAGTAAATAAGAAAACATGCAATATTATAGCTAAAAAATTGAATTTAAGTAAATTTTTATTTTTAGGAGCATCACATAGAAAATTAGACAGGTCAGCAGATAAAATAACAAGTGATTCTCTAGAAGCAGTTATAGGAGCTGTTTACACTGATGGTGGTTTAAAATCAGCAGAAAAATTAATTTTAAACTTTTGGGAGGAACATATTCTAAATTCTAAAATAACATTAGTTGACTCTAAAACTAAGCTTCAAGAATATAGTTTGAAAAAATTTAAAGAACTCCCAAAATATATTTTTTCAAAAAAAACAGGACCTCAACATCGACCTATGTTTAAAACAGAGGTTCAAATCCCTAATTCCAAAAAAATTACTGGATTTGGATCTTCAAAAAAAAATTCACAACAAGATGCTGCTGCAAAACTTTTAAAAATCCTAAGAATATGATCTGGGAAGATGAATGCTATTTATTATCAAAAAGAAAATTTAGAGAAAATGCTAATATTATTAATATCTTCACAAAAGAGAAAGGAAGAGTCGATGGAATTGTTTATGGTGGCAATTCTCGTAAAATAAGAAATTATTTACAAATTTCAAATAAACTTTTTGTATCTCACTCATCAAAAAATGAGAATAAAATTGGTTATTTTAAAACAGAGCTAATCAAACCTGTGGCACCTATATATTTTAATGATAAAGAGAGAACTTCTGCTTTAATTTCAATTTGTTCGCTTTTAAGCATCTTATTACCAGAGGCTCAAAAAAATTTAGGAATTTATAATTCTTTTGAAAAATTAATTAGTTCAATAAATTCTAAAAATTGGATTTTTTTATATATATTCTTTGAATTAAATTTAATTAAAGATTTAGGTTATGACACAAATTTAAAAGAGCATTTATCATCTGAAAATCCATTGAGTGAAATACATAAAATAAAAATCGATGGTTATATTTATGAAGTTCCAAATTATTTAATTCAAAAAAAAATTCCTTCAAATTTTACAAAAATTTTAATTTGTAAATCGTTGATATTTACAAGAAGCGTTATGCAAAATAAATTTTTTATTCCAAATAATATTATTTTCCCAAAATCAAGAATAGTATTGGAAAATTATTTTAATAAATTATAATTTTCTAGCTATATCCAGCGCAAAGTACGAAACTATAGCTGAGGCTCCAGCTCTTTTAAAACTCATCAAAGTTTCTATGATTGCGTCTTCATTTATAATATTATTTTTGATACCATTTTTTATAAGACTGTATTCACCCGATACTTGATAAGCTAATACAGGGATTTTAAAATTTTCTTTAATAGATTTAATTACATCTAAGTAAGGCATGCCAGGTTTTACCATTACCATATCCGCTCCTTCTTTTATATCTAAGGCAACTTCTCTAAAAGCTTCAACACTATTTGCGAAGTTCATTTGATAATTTTTTTTGTCACTTTTTAATTTTTTTTTTGATCCAACAGCATCTCTAAAAGGACCATAAAAATGTGAAGCGTATTTGACAGCATAAGAAAGCAGTTGAACATCCTGATATTTATTACTATCTAAAAATTTTCTTATTCTACCAATTCTACCATCCATCATATCTGAAGGTGCAATTACATCGCAACCCATTTGAGCTTGAAGTAAGGCTTGTTTCATTAAAATATTTACTGTCATATCATTTAAAACATAATTATTTTTTAAAATCCCATCATGACCATGTGAAGTGTATGGATCTAATGCAACATCACACATAATCCCAATATTGTTCTTAAATCTTTTCTTAATATATTTAATCGCTTTACAAATTAAATTATTTTCATTTAAGGCTTCATCTCCATGGATATTTTTTTTATGATTTGGAGTTGAAGGAAAAAGAGCGATCATAGGTATTTTATTTTTTACAACCTTGCTGACAATTCCTCCAAGTTGATCTACTGAATATCGATATATGTTCGGCATAGATTTTATGGGTTTTTTCTTTTTTTTACCCTCAGTAATAAATATTGGATATATCAAATCATTAGACGAAAGATTGTTTTCTTGAACTAATTTTCTAGACCAATCGTATTTTCTTAGTCTTCTAAGTCTTAAATTTGGGAATTTTCCGGTAATCATTCAAAATTTTTAATTATTATGCGACAAAAGTTATATTCAAATATATAGTACATATCTTTAAATAACAATAAAAGTAAATTAATTAAAAAAATATATTGAGCTTCTTATTTAAAAAAATTTGTATTGCTTCAGATCACGCTGGTTTTGATCTAAAAGAAAATATTAAAGATTTTCTTATTAATAAGCATATATCAATTATAGACTTAGGACCTTTTAAAAACAAATCAGTCGATTATCCTGATTATGCCAAAAAGATAGCTTACAGAGTTAAGCAGAAAAAAAGTGATGTGGGTATACTGGTTTGTGGATCGGGCACTGGTATGGCTATAAGTGCTAATAAAATTAAGAATATACGTGCTGCTGTGTGCTATAATCAAAAGTCTACAAGATTGTCTAGGCAGCATAATAATGCTAATATAATTGCTATAGGGTCAAGATTAACAAAAAAAAGTTTATCGTTCAAACTAGTTGAGCTATTTTTAAAAACTAAGTTTGAGGGTGGTAGACACTTAAGAAGGGTTAAAAAAATATAATGTCGGTTGTTAAATTAGATAAATATTTAAATAGCTTTTTTAAATTGAAACTACAAGACGCAGACAAAGAACTTTATGATTCAATTAGAGATGAGTTCACAAGACAGCAAAATCATATCGAATTAATTGCATCAGAAAATATTGTTTCACAAGCTGTTTTAGAAGCACAAGGTTCTGTCTTAACAAATAAATATGCAGAAGGTTATCCTTCAAAAAGATATTACGGTGGTTGTGAACATGTAGATGTTTCTGAGAATTTAGCTATTGAGCGTGCAAAAAAACTTTTTAATTGTAAATTTGCTAATGTGCAACCTCACTCTGGTGCTCAAGCTAATGGTGCGGTTTATTTGGCGCTTTTAAAACCCGGAGATACGACTTTAGCCATGAGTTTAAATTCCGGTGGTCACTTAACCCATGGAGCCAAACCAGCACAATCTGGCAAGTGGTTTAATGCTCTTCATTACGAAGTTGATAAAGAGACTGGTTTAATTGATTACAACTCTGTTGAAAAACTCGCTGTAGAAAATAAACCAAAACTTATTATTGCAGGAGGAAGTGCTTATTCAAGAATAATTGACTTCAAAAAATTTAGAGAAATATGCGATAAAGTAGGAGCATATCTATTAGTTGATATGGCTCACTTATCTGGTTTGGTGGCGGGTGGAGCTTATCCTAATCCTACTAAATATGCTGACGTTGTAACGTCTACAACTCATAAAGTTTTAAGAGGTCCTAGAGGTGGAATCATTTTAACAAATAATGAGGAGTTAGCTAAAAAATTTAATAGCGCTATATTTCCTGGTTTACAAGGTGGTCCGTTAATGCATGTAATTGCTGCCAAAGCAGTTTGTTTCAAAGAGGCTTTATCAGATGAGTTCAAAACATATACAAAAAATGTAATTAATAATGCAAAAATTTTAGCAGCGAGATTATCCGAAAAAGGTTTTAAAATTTTTTCAGGCGGCACAGATACACATTTAATGCTGCTTGATTTAAGATCATTTAAAGTCACAGGAAAAGACGCACAAGCTTCATTAGGAAGAGCTAATATAACTTGTAATAAAAATGGAATTCCATTTGATACAGAAAGCCCATTCATAACTTCTGGAATAAGATTAGGTACACCTGCCTGTACTACAAGAGGTTTCAAAGAGGAAGAGTTTAGGTTAGTCGCAGATTTAATTCATAAAGTAGTTAAAGGTTTAAGTGAAAATAAGTCTGACAATTCAAAAGTAGAAAATGAAGTTAAAAAAGAGATCATTGACCTTTGCGCTGCTTTTCCTATATATGGAAATTAATTAATTTATGCTTTGCCCATTTTGTAGAGAAAAAGATACAGCAGTAGTTGATTCAAGACCTTGTGAAGAGGGAACAGCAGTTAGACGAAGAAGATTATGTACGTGTAATGGCGGAGTGAGATTTACTACTTTTGAACGTGTGCAATTCCAAGAATTAACAGTAATTAAAGGGAACGGCAAAAGAGAGCCATTTGACAGAGATAAAATTTCGAAATCAATCAGAATCGCAACAAGAAAAAGGCCAATAGATATTGATGCTATAGACAATTTTGTTTCTAAAATAATTATGAAGATTGAGGGCTTGGGTGAAAGTGAGGTTCCAACATCTACGATCGGTAAATTAATTATGGAAGGTCTACAATATTTAGATACAGTTGCCTACGTTCGATTTGCCTCTGTTTACAGAAAATTTAAAGAGGCTAAAGATTTTGAACAATTTGTTGGCAATTTAGATGACAAAAAATCATAATTTTTATTTAGATCTCGCTTATCAACTTGCGGAACAAAACTTAGGTAAAACAGGATTAAATCCATCGGTAGGGGCTGTGGTTGTAAGAGATGACACTGTAATTTCTTCAGGAATAACTTCAAAAAACGGAAGACCCCATGCTGAATTTAATGCTTTGAAAAAATTAAAGAATTGTTCTGGAGCAAGTTTATACACTACTTTAGAACCATGTGTTCATTTTGGTGAAACACCACCTTGCACAGATATAATTATTAAAAAAAAAATTAAAAATGTTTATTTTGGATCATATGATCCCGATAGTAGGTCATTTAAAAAAGCAATTTCAGTTTTAAAAAAAAAAAATGTTAATGCAAAAAAAATACAATCAACAAATTATAAAGATTTTTATAAAAGCTATCTAATTAATAGAAAAATTAAAATCCCATTTATTTCAGCAAAGATTGCATTTTCAAATGACTTTTACACAATAAACAAAAAAAAAAGATGGATTACTAATGACCTTTCAAGAAAAACTGCTCACTTAATAAGGTCAAGATATGATTGTATTTTATCCACATCGAAAACCATTAATGTAGATAATTCATTACTTAATTGTCGGATCGAGGGTTTAAACCAATTTAAGCCAGATCTATTTATACTTGATTTAAATTTAAAACTAAAAAAAAAATTATTATTAAATACATTATTAAGAAAAAGAAAAACTTATATAATCACTAACAAATCGAATTACAAAAAAGTAAATACATATAAGATTAAAGGATACAAAATACTCTTTGTCGACTCATTAAAGACTAAAGAAGATTTTTATTCGTTATATAATACAATTTTCAAGCTTGGATATTCAAGGATCCTTTTAGAAACTGGTTTAATATTCCTTAAGTACGCTATAGAAAATAAATTAATTAATAAAGTTTACTTATTTAAAAGCAATGAAAAATTAAAAAAAAAGGGGAAAAATAATATTTCTCCTAATTTTTTAAAAAAAATTAAATTTAAACCAATATCAATTAACTTAAAAACTGATAAACTTTTTATCAAAGATTATTAAAAATGTTTAATGGAATAGTTTACAATACAGGAAAAGTAACAAGCATAAAAAAGTTTAAAAATAGTATTTCCATTGGTCTACTCACGAATATTAAATTCAGCAAAAAAGACTTGGGATCTTCAATTTGTTGTGATGGTGTTTGCTTAACATTGGTAAAAATATTAAAAAAACAAATTTTTTTTTATTTGTCTGATGAAACATTAAAAAAATCAAAATTTAAAAAGATAAAGATTAATCAAATTATTAATTTGGAAAAATCCTTATCCCACGGTAAGAAAATTTCTGGTCACTACACACAAGGTCACGTAGATACTGTTGCAAAAGTAAAAAAAATAGTTTTTATTGACAAAACTTGGTTGGTAAAATTTCAAATTTTAAACAAAGAATTTTCAAAATATTTAGTAGAGAAAGCTTCTATTTCTGTTAATGGAATATCCCTTACAATATCAAAAGTAGATCAAAATTACTTCTCAATTAATGTTATTCCACACACTTTGAAACTTACTAATTTAAAAAATCTAAAAATTAATGATTTAGTAAATGTTGAATTAGATATATTTGGAAAATATATATATAAATATTCTAATTAAATGGTAGATAAAAGATTTTCTAAAATTTCATCAATTATTCAGGACGCTAAAAAAGGTAAAATGTTTATTTTAGTAGATGACAAAAATAGAGAAAATGAAGGAGATCTTATAATACCAGCATCAAAATGTAATGCTAGAATTATAAACTTTATGGCTAAACATGGAAGAGGTTTAATTTGTTTAGCTTTATCTAAAAAGCAAATTGATATTTTAAAATTACCCTTAATGTCTCCAATAAATAAATCAAGAATGCAAACGGCTTTCACAATATCGATTGAAGCAAGCAAAGGTATTACTACTGGCATCTCGGCACAAGACAGAGCTAAGACTATTAAAACAGCAATTAATCCTAATGTAAAAAAAAGTGATATTGTATCACCGGGACATGTTTTTCCATTAGTTGCAAGAATTGGCGGTGTGTTAGAAAGAGCAGGTCACACAGAAGCATCTGTTGATATTTCTAAATTATCAAATTTGAATCCGAGTTCAGTGATTTGCGAAGTTATGAATGAAGATGGACGTATGGCTAGATTAAATGATCTTTTCAAATTTTCAAAAAAACATAAAATTAAGTTAGCATCTATAGAAGATTTAATCTCCTATAGATTAAAATATGAAAAATTAATTTCAAAAATTGATACAAAAACTTTTTTTTTGAATTCTGGAAAGTTTTTTCTACATAATTACAGAAATAAATTAGAAAATAATATTAATTATGCAATTACGAAAGGAAAATTTAATGTTAAGAATTCGATAGTTGTTAGAGTACTATCAACAAGAATTAAAAGAGATATTTTAAGAAATATCAAAATTTTAAAATCATTGAAATCATTAAATAAATATAAAAACTTTTTATTATTAATTATTAATAGAAAAGATAATGCTGAAATTAGTAATATAAATACGCTACGGTATTATGGGATAGGCGCTCAAATAATAAAAGACTTAAAAGTAAAAAATATGATATTAGTTTCTAGAAGTAAAAAAAAGATTATAGGTCTGGAGGGTTTTGGTTTAAAAATTAAAAAACAAATTATTGTTAAATGAAAAAAATTTTAATATTAAACTCTAATTATTATAAAGATATCTCAGAAAATTTATTATTAAATGCTAAAAAAAAACTCATTCAAAGTAAATTTTCAGTGAACGTTTTTGATGTGCCGGGTGTGTATGAAATACCAATAGCAATAAGAAAATATATTAACAAATACGATGGTTTTGTTGCTTTGGGCTGTGTTATAAAAGGTGAAACACCTCATTTTAACTTTATATGTTCTTCTGTTTTTACATCTATTCTGGATCTTTCAGTTAAATATAATAAGCCAATAGGTAATGGAATTATTACTGCTTTAAACAAAAACCAAGCAAAAAAAAGAAGCAGTATTAATAGTAAAAAGACTAATAAAGGTTCGGAGGCGTCTAATGCGGTTATTATGATTTTAAAAAATGAACCTAAAAAAAACTAAAATCTCTTCCCCGAGAATTAAAATTATACAAAAACTTTACAGTTCATTAATCAATCCTAATAATAAAATCGACTATCCAAAAAGCCAATATAAAAAATTTATAAAAGATGTGGTTACTGGCACTTTGGAGAGATTGGAATTAATAGAGGAAACTATTAACTCCCATTTAAAAGAGGATATTAATTTAAGAAAAACAGACAAACTGTTAAAAATTATACTTTTTGCAGCTTTATTTGAGTTAATGTTTAAACACAACACTCCAAAAAAAGTCATTATTTCTGAATATTTAGTAGCTTCTGAGCATTTCTTAGAAAAGATTCAGATTGGTTATTTAAACGCTATTCTTGATAAAATAGCAAAAGTGCTTAGAAAAGAAGAATAAAATAATTGTTATTTATGACAAGTTTAGCTTGCGTTTTTAAAATTATTTTGGCATTTATGTCTTTTTCAAATGAATGACTATTTAGAATTACTTTATCTCATCTCTTTTACAGGAATATTAGCTGTAGCATACAGCTATTTATTATCTGGCCAAATAATTTCATCAAGTGCAGGAAATAACAAGATGCAAGAAATTGCAGAGGCTATACAAATTGGAGCAAAAGCTTACTTAAATAGACAATACAAAACTATTGCTATTGTTGGAATTATTGTATTAGCAATTGTTACTTATTTTTTTAGTTACTTAGTGGGAATTGGATATTTTATTGGAGCTTTCCTCTCTGGTGTTGCGGGTTACGTAGGAATGCTTATTTCTGTAAAAGCTAATGTGCGAACCGCAGAAGCCGCAAGAAAAAGTTTACAATCTGGTTTGACGATTGCCTTTAAGTCCGGTGCCATTACAGGATTATTGGTTGCCGGGTTAGCATTACTTGCAATAACAATTTATTATATAATTTTAATCAACTTAAATGTAGACAATAGAGAAATTATCAATGCTTTAGTTGCTCTTGGTTTTGGTGCCTCTCTTATTTCAATTTTTGCAAGACTTGGAGGAGGTATATTTACAAAAGGGGCAGATGTTGGAGCTGATTTAGTTGGAAAAGTAGAAGCAGGAATTCCAGAAGATGATCCGAGGAATCCAGCTGTAATTGCAGATAATGTAGGTGATAATGTAGGTGATTGTGCTGGCATGGCTGCAGATTTATTTGAAACTTATGCTGTTACAATAGTTGCGACAATGGTTT
>MDTA01068539.1_pt1 | contig 13911 bp, 12 predicted proteins | sample 811151 | NCBI WGS metagenome assembly MDTA01 (sample SAMN05326648, study PRJNA326480) | marine metagenome | isolation source: seawater | place: Indian Ocean: South | collected 2010 | reverse complement strand
TTTTGAAACTACATCTTTTGCAGATAAACCTAAAAAAACATCTGCATCTTTCATAGCCTCATCTAGAGTTCTCATCTTTGTTTCAATTGCAAAAGCAGATTTAAACTGATCAACTTTTTCCCTTCCTTTATAAATCACACCCTTACTATCACACATTACAATATTTTTACTTTTAATTCCTGAGCTTATAAATAAATTAGCACAAGCTTGAGCTGAAGCACCAGCACCATTAACTACTACTTTTACATTTTCAATATTCTTTTTCGAAATATCCAAGGCATTAATCAAAGCAGCAGTAGTAATAATTGCTGTTCCGTGTTGATCGTCATGAAAAATTGGAATGTTTAAAATTTCTTTTAATTTTTGTTCAATTATGAAACAATCTGGTGCAGCAATATCTTCAAGATTTATACCTCCAAATGTACCAGCAATATTTTTTATAGTTTCAATTATGGAGTCTGTGTTTTTACTGTTAATTTCAATATCAATTGAATCGATATCAGCAAATCTTTTAAATAAAACTGATTTGCCTTCCATTACCGGTTTTGAAGCAAGCGCACCCAAATTTCCTAAACCTAGAATTGCAGATCCATTACTAATTACAGCAACTAAATTACCTTTACTCGTATAATCATATGCCAAGTCGGGGTTTCTAGCGATTTCTTTAACTGGCGCTGCCACTCCTGGAGAATATGCTAAAGATAGATCTCTTTTTGTGGTTAAAGGTTTACTAGAACTAATCTCAATTTTGCCCGACTTCCCCTTTATATGGAAGTCTAATGCTTCTTTATCGGTATAGTGATCAATTTCAGTTTTCTTTGCCATTTATTTTTATGAGTATGTTATAAAAAGAAAATTAATTCACTATAAATTTATGGCTTAATTTAGATAAAATATGAACTTGCTTTCCTCAGCTTCTATATTCAGTTTTTTCACAATAATTAGCAGAATTTTAGGATATCTTAGGGACATTTTAATTGCAGTATTTTTGGGAGCTTCGATATTAGCCGATGCCTTTTTTGTAGCGTTTAGATTACCTAATACTTTTAGAAGACTTTTTGCTGAAGGAACTTTTAATGCTGCTTTTATACCAAGCTACACTTCATTAACAATTAGTAACAAAAAAAAGGGAAAAATTTTTGCAGATGATGTGTTAAGTCTATTGTTATTATTTTTAATTATTTTGGTAACTTTGGCAGAAATATTTACACCATTTCTAGTGTATATAATAGCTCCGGGTTTTTATTCAGATGATGTAAAATTTAATTTAGCTGTAGAATTTACAAGAATTACCTTTCCATTTTTATTATTTGTAAGTTTATCATCTTTTTTTTCAGGAATTTTGAACTCTTATAATAAATTTGCAGCCGCATCTGCTGCACCAATCTTCCTAAATGTAGTCTTAATATTAAGTATAATATTATCCTATTTGAATGATTTAAATGTCGCCAAACAGTTATCCTACGGAGTTACACTTGCAGGTATTTTTCAATTATTTTTTTTAATTTATGTAAGTTTAAAATTTTATAGACCAGAAATTAAATTTAAATTCAGAATGTCAAAAAACGTAAAATTTTTTTTTAAAAAATTATTACCAAGTATTTTTTCATCAGGTGTAACACAAATCAATATTTTAGTTGGAACTATAATTGCTTCTTTTCAAACTGGTGCAGTATCTTATCTTTACTATGCAGATAGAATATATCAGATAAATTTGGCGATTGCAGGTATAGCAGTAAGTACTGTTTCTTTACCGGTTCTTTCAAATGCTTTAAAATCTAAAAAGTTTTATAAAGTTTCAAATATTCAAAATAAATCTATTGAATTATCTCTATTGCTTTCTTTACCTGCTAGCCTCGGATTGATACTAGCTTCTGAAGAGATAGTTAGTGGTTTATTTGGATATGGATCTTTTACTCCAAATGATGTTGAGATAACGTCTCTTGCTCTTGAATTTTTTGGGTATGGAATAGTTGCCTTTGCCTTAGTCAAAATTTTAGCTAATTTTTTCTTTGCTCGCGATAATACTAAAACACCTTTTTATATCTCTTCAATAATTGTATTTACAAATATATTACTAAGTATAATTTTTTTTGGTCAAATCGGCTTTCTAATCATTCCGATCGCTACTTCTATTTCTTCTTGGTTAGGTGTTTTGATTTATTTAGTTTTATTAAATAAATATAATTTCTTACTTTTAGAAAAAAATATATTTAAAAAAACATTTAAAATTTTAATTTCTTCACTTTTAATGAGTTTAGCGTTATTTTACACTTTAAGGGAATTTGCTGATTTTTTAGAGTACGGTTATATGTATAAATCTATTTATTTAATAATTATAGTAGGTTTCGCAGGAATTATTTATTTGTTATCTTGTTATGTATTAGGTTTATTAAGAGTTAAAAATTATAAGACAAATTAAATGAAAAAAAAATTAGTATTTTCAGGAGTTCAGCCCACAGGAAATTTACATCTTGGTAATTATCTAGGGGCATTAAAAAATTTTGTGATCCTCCAAAAAGAAATGAAGTGCATTTATTGTGTTGTGGATTTACATGCTATAACTATCTTTCAAAAACCTGAGGATCTTAATAATAACGTTTTAGAGACCGTAGCAAGTTTTTTAGCTACTGGCCTTGATCCTAACAAAAGCATAATATTTAATCAATCCTCTGTCTCAGGACACGCGCAGCTGGCTTGGATTTTTAATTGTGTATCAAGAATTGGTTGGCTAAATCGAATGACACAATTTAAAGATAAAGCTGGATCAGACAAAGAGAAAGCAAGCGTTGGTTTATACATCTATCCAAATTTGATGGCGGCAGACATCCTACTTTACAAAGCTACACATGTTCCAGTAGGGGCAGACCAAAAACAACATTTAGAGTTAGCCAGGGACATTGCTCAAAAATTTAATAATGACTTTAATTGCAGTAATTTTTTTCCACTACCTGAGCCTTTGATACCTAAGAATGTATCAAGAGTTATGAGTTTAAGAGATGGAACGAAAAAAATGAGTAAATCTGAGGAATCAGATTATTCTAGAATAAATTTAAAAGATAAAAAGGATGATATAGCTAACAAAATAAAAAAAGCTAAATCTGACTCTGAGGCCATACCAGATAACATAAAAGCCTTAGAGGCAAAGCCAGAGGCATTAAATTTATTAAATATTTATTCTGAAATATCAAATGTAAGTTTAGAAAAAGTTTTAAATGAGATGTCAGGAAAAGAATATTCTTTTTTAAAAACAAAATTAACAGATGTATTAGTAAATGAAATCACACCTGTAGGAAAAGAGATAAAAAAGTTACTAGAAGATAAGTCGCATCTTATGAAAGTTCTAAAAAAAGGTACAGAAAAAGCCAATATTATTGCTGAGGAAAACTTAAAAAATATACGTGAAAAAGTTGGATTGATATAATATAAATTTCTCATGATACAAACAGAACCAACTCCAAATCCTAATTCTCTAAAGTTTCTTTCAGAGAATACTATATCTGAAATAGGCACAGAAGAGTTTCAAAAAGCAAAGTCTAAGGATTTGACAAATCCTTTTATTAGGGAATTATTGGCTTTTAAAGGTGTAGAATTAGTTTTGTTGTCGAAAAATTTTTTATCTGTGAAAAAAACTGACGAAGTTTCTTGGAATGATTTAAAACCAATGGTCATTTCGCATTTAAATGATTACTTTGAAAACAATAAAGAACCAATTTTAAAAGAAAACAATAAAATAAATACTTCATCAAATAATAATGATGAAATAGTGAACAAAATTTTAGAAGTTCTAGATACGAAGATCAGACCTGCAGTTGCGAGAGATGGTGGTGATATAAAGTTCAAATCTTTTGAAAATGGTATAGTAAAAGTCAAACTCCAAGGCAGTTGTTCTGGTTGCCCAAGTTCTTTAATGACCTTAAAACAAGGTGTTCAAAATCTTTTGAAACATTATGTGAAAGAAGTTAACTCAGTAGAGGCAGAATAGTTTATGAAAAAAAGATTATCTTACAGAGATCAATTAATTGAACTAGCAAATATATATAAAGTCAGAGAAATACAAGATTATGTTAAAAGACGAAAAAATTTAACTACCGGCCAAATAGAATTAATTTTAAAAAAAAATAAAATTGTTATACCAAAAGAATTTAATACGAGTTTTATAAAAGAAAACTTCTCCAAACCTATTACAAAACTAAAGACTAGCATTTATGATTTTAGAGAAGAAAAAATTAAAGATAAAAACAGGTTTTTTAGAAAAATAGAAAATTACAAATATGACACTAGCAGGAAAGTAAATCGTGGTATTTTATATTTCTGGAAAAGTTTAGGTGGAGTAGGAATCAATTTTTTAAATGTCTTACCGCAACTTGGTAAAACAGTAATTTCATTTTTTGGAAACGTATTAACTGATGTATTTAATTCAATATATAATCAAACTGTTGATCCCAAAAGTGTTAGAAAAGTCATAATTGGTATCTTCTTAATAATTGGGATAACTACAGCTATAGTAGCAGGATTTAATCAATATAAAAATTATAATTTTTTTGATAAAAAAATTGAAACAAAAAAAACTAAATCCGAAATAAAAAAACAAGAAGTTAAAAAACCCAAAATTGAAACAAAAAAACAAGAAGTTAAAAAACCTAAAATCGAAACAAAAAAAAAAGAGGCTAAAAAACCAGAACTTAAGGTAAAAAGAAATAGTGTAGCAGAAGTTATACTACCTGATTTAAATTTAAGAACAGAAACTGTAATACAGCTTTTTAAAGATGTTGATTATGACTTAAGAAAAGTAAGAGATGAAAAACTGGTAAAGCCAATATATTTTACACAATTTCCAAGAGATTTAGATAATCTACAAAGTGTTCAGCTCAAAAAAGAAACCTTCATCAAAATTGTACTTCCGTTAATTGTTGCTGAAAATGAAAGAATACTTGATGATAGATTAAAATTAAAAGAATTGTCTCAAAAAAAATATACAACAGATTTGGAAAAACAATGGTTAAGACAAAAACTTTTAGAATATAAAGTTAAAAAAAGTGATTTAAACCAATTAATGTTAAGAATGGATATTATTCCAGTTTCTATTGCATTAGCACAAGCTGCAAAAGAAAGTGGCTGGGGCACATCTAGATTTGCTTTAGAAGGAAATGCAATTTTTGGACAATGGACTTGGGACGGTCAAGGTATAGCTCCATTAAAAAGGGATAGCAACAAAAGTCATAAAATTTTGAAATTTCCAATCTTAAGAGCTTCGGTGAAAGCTTATCAAAACAATTTAAACACTCATAAAAGCTATATAAAATTTAGAGATAAGAGAAGCAGGCTTAGAGCCAAAGGTAAAAAAATTTCAGGTTTAGATTTGACTGACTCCTTAAAAAATTATGCTCAAACTGGATCAGAATACACGAGAATTTTAAATCAAATAATCACACAAAACAGATTAACTGATTTTGAGCTTGTTAGGTTAGTAAATTCAGTAAGACAAATTGAATTAAACTCCTAAATTATCTTTCACTAACGACAAATTGGATTCCTAACCATCTCCAAAAGCCATTTTTCTCTTTTAACGAACAATTAACTCTACCGCGCTCTCCTATAAATTTTTCAGCGATTTTTATTTCTAAAATATTATTTTCTAAAAATAATGTGTTAGAGTTTCTCCATTTATTTCCTTCATTAGAAAAACAATTTATTTTATTTAGATTTTTTATATTATTCTCAAATTCAATTATGATATTTGGTGGATTTTTAGACTTTATTAGGTATCTTTCTTTTGGAACTATTTTTGTATACTTGAAGGGAAGAGTTTTCATTAATGTTTTAAATCTAGACAATTCCCCATACTTTTCATTTATAGGAAATCTTGGAAGCTCCCATAAATCTTTTGTATCATCAATTACACCAGAGTGTTGACCAAATGCATATTTAAATCCTAATTCTTTTATAATTTTTTTAAATTCCAGACTGTATTCACCGAAAGGGTAAGAAAAAAAATGTGAATTTCTACCAAGTTTATTTTTAAATATCTCAATCGATTTCATGATATCTGCTTTTACAACTTCAAAACTTTCATCTACTAAGTACTCGTGAGAATGACTATGATTTCCAATTTCTACTAGTTCAGAATTATGTAATTCAATAATCTGATCCCAACTCATATAGTTGTATGATCCTACTTCCCTTGTGCTTACAAATAAAATAAAAGGTATTTTTTTTTCTTTAAGTATTGGCCATGCATTATTATAAAAAGACAATAGGCCATCATCTATCGTTAGTAAAACTTTTCTAATTGTTTTGTCTGAAGTAATATTTTTTAAAAAATCTTTTGGATGAATGAATTTGATACCTTCTTCATTTATAATTTTTAATTGATCTTTAAAAACTTCTAATTGAATATTAGTTGAGGGATATTTGCTTTCATTGAACCGATGATACATTATTGAAATCAAACCATAATCTTCAAAATTATTAGAATTTGAGGCAAATAGTTTTGAATAGTCACAACTAATAGTTATAATAAATATCATAATGATGGAAAATTTTTTGATAATCAATTGCATTGGAAAGAATGATAAATTAGGTTTAAGAATAAATAAAGAATTTTTTGTTCATACTTTTAAAGAGAAAGAAAATGTCAATGAAAAGCTTGTGCAAGAAACATTTGATTTTCTTGAACAACATAAAGTTGAATTAAACGAAAAATTCAGTGTTATAGTTAATCAAGGTCCAGGAAGTTTTTCAGGTATCAGGATTTCCCTAGCTATTGCAAAGGGACTAGAAATATCGAAAAAAGTAAGACTTTACGGGTACATTGATAATGATTTGCAAAATTTTGACCTAAAAAACATAGAGAAATTAATTGATGAAAATTTAACAGAAAAAAATTTGATAAAACCTATTTATTTAAGTTAAATTAAAGCATGAGTATAATTGAGGAAAAGTGTAAAGAAAAAGGTGTTAGATTAACTGACCAAAGAAAAGTTATAGCAAAAGTCCTATCCGAGTCAAAAGAGGTTTACGGGTCCAAAGATCACCCAGATGTTGATGAATTACACAAGAGAGTTTCAAATATTGACGATAAAATAAGTATTGCGACAGTATATAGAACTGTGAAATTATTTGAAGAAGCAGGAATATTAATCAAACATGATTTTAAGGCTGGTAAAGCAAGGTATGAGCTTAATGATGATCATAACCATTTAATCGATATTAATAGTGGTGAGATAGTGGAATTTGTCGATAAAGATATAGAAGAGCTCCAAAAAAAAATTGCAAAAAAATTAGGTTACAATTTAGTAGATCACAAACTTGAATTATACGGATCAAAAATCAAAAAATAAATTGGAAAAAAAAATATTCATAAAAACTTTTGGATGTCAGATGAATGAGTACGATAGTAATCGTATTCTAGATTTAACTAAAAAAATTAATTATATTAAAACAAATTATTCAAATAATGCTGATTGTTATGTTTTAAATACATGTCACATCAGAGAAAAGGCTACTGATAAAGTTTATCACGACGTAGGTAGATTAAAAAAAGAATTTAGAAATAAAAAGAAACCTATAGTAATTGTTACAGGATGTGTAGCACAGGCAGAAGGAGAAATTTTATTAAAAAGAGAAAAATATATAGACGCAGTTATTGGACCTCAGTCCTACCATCTTTTTAATGAAACAATACTTAATTTAGAAAAAAACTCGAAAAAGATTGACTCTACAAATTTTGATGTAATCGATAAGTTCGACAATTTAAGATTAATTAAAAACTCGAATAATAAAGTTTCATCTTATTTAACTATCCAAGAAGGTTGTGATAAGTTTTGCAACTTCTGCGTTGTTCCTTATACAAGAGGTTCTGAATTTTCGAGGACTTTTGACGATTTAATCGATGAAGCAGTACAAATATCTAATAACGGAGCTAGAGAGATAACTTTGTTGGGTCAAAACGTCAATTCTTATAACGACAAGGGAAAAAAACTGTCACATTTAATTGAGGAAATCTCTAAAATTAAAAACATCAAAAGAATTAGATACACTACTTCTCATCCTGTAGATTTTACTGAGGATTTAATTAGCGCTCATGCAAATTTACCTAAATTAATGCCTCAGATCCATCTGCCGGTTCAAAGTGGATCTAACAAAATTTTAAAAAAGATGAATAGAAAGCACACTGTAGAAAGATATCTAGATTTAATCAAAAAACTAAAAGTAGAAAATCCAAGAGTCAAATTTTCAAGTGATTTTATTATTGGATATCCTGATGAGGATGAAAAGGATTTCAAATCTACTATTAAACTTTTACAAAAAGTTGAGTATATAAATGCTTACTCTTTTATTTTTAGCCCGAGACCAGGGACTCCTGCTGCAAAGATGAAGATGATAGATAAAGCAATCGCAAAAAAAAGACTAATGAGTTTTCAAAAAATTGCTAATGAAATTAAAAGAAAATATAGAAATAATCTTATTTCAAAAATATCTTTAGTTTTGTTTGAAAATGAATTACAAAATCAAAAAAATTATTTTTTTGGTAGAGACGAGTTCTCAAATCCTATAGTTGTAGAAAGTAAGGAAAATTTAGTGGGAAAAATTAAACAAGTGCAAATAAACAGGGGAAATCAAAATACTTTATTTGGTAGGATTATTCAGAATAGCAATAATAGAGAATTTGCTGCTTAAAAAAAATGTCTGAAATTAGCAAAATAGATCAAAATTTAATTATAAAGAAAGTAGATAACGAAACCGTTAATATACAAATTAACGACAATGAAATGTTGATGAATATTGTAGGACAGTTTGATCAGAATCTTAAACACTTATCTCAAATCACAAATACAAAAGTTTTTTTTAGGGGAAATTCAATTACCTGTAAGGGAAATAAAGAAAATAACGATATTTTTTGTAATGCTATAAAATTTCTAGCTGACAAGTACTTTTTAACAAATACAATTGAAAAAGAAGATATAGTATTATCAGTGAAAAAAAATATTGAAATGGAGCAATCAAACATTAAATCATTTAAACAATTAATTAAAACACCAAGAAAATCAGTTATTGCACGTTCTGAAAAACAGTCTGATTATATAAAAGCGTTGAAGGAAAATGATATTATTTTTTCACTAGGTCCAGCTGGAACTGGGAAAAGCTTTTTAGCTGTCTCCGTAGCTGTTACTTTATTAATGGAAAAGAAAATTGAGAGAGTCATATTATCAAGACCAGCAGTTGAAGCAGGAGAAAAACTTGGTTTTCTTCCTGGCGATATGAAAGAAAAAGTTGATCCTTACTTAAGACCTTTATACGACGCTTTGTATGAGCTTTTTGGTGCTGATAAAATTGACAAGAAGATCGAATCAGGAGAAATAGAAATTGCACCACTTGCGTTTATGAGAGGCAGAACTTTGAAAAATTGTTTTGCAATTTTAGATGAGGCTCAAAATGCTACAGAAACACAAATAAAAATGTTTTTAACGCGAATAGGAGAAAATTCAAAACTCGTTGTAAATGGAGATCCCTCACAAATAGATTTAATAAATAAATCACAGTCTGGTTTAATAAAATCAAAAGATATTCTAAAAGATTTAAAGGAGATAAAAATTATTGAATTTGATCATAATGATGTTGTTCGGCACCCACTAGTATCAAAAATTATAAAAGCTTATCAAAAAAAACATTAATGATAAAAATTAATGTTATTTCAAATAATAATAAATGGAAAAAATATTTAAAAGATCCAATCAATTATATTGAAAAAAAAATCGAAAAATTAAATAAAAAGAATATTCAATACCAAAAAAAAGTAATATTTTGCACTCTTCTTTTATCAAGTAACAATGAAATTAAAGAACTTAACAAAAGATTTAGAAATAAAAATGAGTCAACCGATGTCCTGTCGTTTCCTTTCTACAATAAAAATGAATTTGTAAATAAAATTAGAAAAAATAAAGAAATTTATTTAGGTGATATAATCGTTAATTTAAATAAAATTAAATCTAAAAAAAATTTAATTAGATTTAAATTAGAATTTGATAAATTGTGGATTCATGGACTAGTTCATCTTTTAGGATACGACCACAAAAAGAATAAAGATTATGTGAGTATGAATAATGTTGAAAAAAAATTTCTCTTCCTCATCAAGTAAATGATTGAAAGTTATTTAAATAACCGTTTCTTTATTCTCTACCTATTTCCATTTATTTTAGGATCTTTAACAGTTTTCTCCTTTCAGCCCTTTAATTTTACACTAATTAATTTTATTATTTTACCCATATTTCTTTATTTAATTGCTTACATAAATAGAAAATCAAAAAGTAAATATAGAAAAAAACCGTTCAAAAAAAATTTTTTTATTTTTGGGTCTACATTTGGTTTTGGATTTTATTTGTGCGGGTTATATTGGATCACAAATTCTTTGACTTTTGATGAAAACTTTAAAATCTTAATTCCATTTGGCCTAGTTCTTATCCCATTATTTTTAAGCTTATTTTTTTCAATTGTGACAGTTTTAACTGGTCCTTATATATCTCTAAATTTTAAATCTATAATTATTTTATCTGGAGCGTTAGCATTATCAGATTATATTAGATCGAAAGTTTTAACGGGTTTTCCTTGGAATTTATGGGCCTATAGCTTTTCTTGGTCTACAGAAATTATTCAAATTTTAAATAAAATTGGATTATTTGCTTTTAATTTAATAACTATAACTTTTTTTTTGTTACCAGCAGTTTTTTTTTTAAAGATTAAAATTTCTCAAAAATCTTCAATAATTTTTTTTGTTACATTAATAATACTTTCTTTATACATATATGGAAATTATTCAATAAATCAAAATAGTCGAATGCTAAATGGGATAAATGATAAATTTCATATCAAAGTTATTTCCCCTAATTTCAATCTCAATTATAATCTTTCGTACCAGGAAATTGAGTCTAGATTAAAAAAATTAATAAAATATAGCGAACCAAAAAAAAATAAAAAAACTATTTTTGTTTGGCCCGAGGGCGTTTTTAGTGGCTATAGTTATAATGAAATCTTAGGTTTTAGGAAAATCTTCCTAAATTCATTCAGCGAAAATCATTTAATAATTTTTGGAGTGAATAGATCAAATTTAAATGGAGATGGTTTATTTAATAGTCTTTTAATCGTTAACAATCGTTTCGAAATAATTAAGGAATATAAAAAACAAAAACTTGTCCCTTTTGGCGAATTTTTGCCTTTTGAAAATACTCTTCAAAAGATTGGTTTAAAAAAAATTACTGAAGGGTATGGTTCTTTTCTAAAAGGGCGTGACCAAAATAATCTAATAGTGGGTAAGTTAAGTATTTTACCTCTGATTTGTTACGAGATAATTTTTCCAAAATTAATTCAAAAAAATAGACAAAATTCAAATCTCATCATTAATATTTCAGAGGATGGTTGGTTTGGAAAATCAATAGGTCCATATCAACATTTTTCAAAAGCAGTATTTAGAGCAGTTGAGCATAATTCATTTTTAATCAGGTCAGCAAACAAAGGTATAAGTGCAATTATAAATAATAAGGGTGAAATTATAAAAAAACTAAGTCCCTCAGAAGCTGGCAATATTGAGCTAGAAGTACCTCTAATTAAATCAAATAAAAAAAATAAAAATGATTTGATCTTTATTATTCTTTTATTTACATATATCTTTTTTTTAAAGTTTTATAATAATGTCAAAAAATAATTATTTATTTACCAGCGAGAGTGTTTCTGAGGGACATCCTGACAAGGTTTGTGACAGAATTTCAGATATGGTCGTTGACTCATACTTATCTAAAGACCCTGTTTCCAGAGTAGCTTGCGAAACATTGACTACGACTAATAAAGTAGTGCTTGCCGGCGAAACAAGAGGCCCTAAAATTAATAAGGAAGAAATAACTGATAAAGTTAGACAATGCATAAAGAATATTGGTTACGATCAAGAGGGCTTTAGTTGGAAAACAGCCAACATAGATATTCATTTACATGAGCAATCAACAGATATTGCGATGGGAGTAGACTCAAAGGATAACAAAGATGAAGGTGCCGGTGATCAGGGAATTATGTTTGGATATGCCTGTAAAGAAACAGAAGACTTGATGCCTGCTCCGATACATTTCTCTCATAAAATTTTGAGGTTAATGGCCAACGATAGAAAAAATGGTGTGTTAAAAGGGATAGAGCCAGACTCAAAAAGTCAAGTTACGATGATGTATGAAAATGGTATTCCAAAAAAAGTTACATCTGTTGTAATTTCTACTCAACACTCGAAAGACTTGAATCAAGAAAAAGTCAAAGAGTTAGTCGTTCCATATATAAAAAAATCTATACCAGAAAATTATCTTGTTGGGCTTAATGAAAAAGAAATTTATATAAATCCAACAGGTCAATTTATAATTGGTGGTCCAGACGGTGATACAGGTCTTACCGGCAGAAAAATAATTGTAGATACTTATGGTGGCTCAGCACCTCATGGAGGCGGAGCATTTTCTGGCAAGGATCCAACTAAGGTTGATAGATCAGCCGCATATGCTGCAAGGTATTTAGCCAAAAATATAGTATCCTCAGGTGTTTCTGACAAATGTTTAATACAACTCGCCTATGCAATTGGTGTATCAAAACCACTATCAATATTTATAAAGTTAAACGAGAATGACGAGAATAAAGTTGAGAAAATTAAAAAAATTATAATTGATAATTTTGATTTATCACCAAGAGGAATTAGGGAAATGTTAAAACTCAATAACCCTATATATGAAGTAACTTCAGCATACGGTCACTTTGGCAGAAAACCTTCCGATAAAGGTGAATTTTCTTGGGAAAAAACAGATAAAGCTAATTTATTTAGTTTGTAATCTTGAAAAAACCTCAATTTTCTTCTAAATATATTGAAAATTAAAGAATTCAAAATGGGCACTAGCCCATTTTTTTTTAGAAGTAATAAAAATGTTAAATAGAGGATTAGATAAATTAGAACTTTTGAGAATTGTTGAAGCTGTAGCTAATGAAAAGTCTATTGACAAGGAACTCGTTATTGGTTCAATGGAAAGTGCTATTCAAAAAGCTGCACTTACTAAATTTGGCAATGATAATAATATTGAAGTAACAATTGACAGAGAAAATGGTGATATCAAAATTCAAAAAGTTTTAGATATTGTAGAAAAAGTTGAAGATTCATCAAGAGAGATATCATTAGCAGACGCAAAAAAAATTAATAAAGAAACTGCTCATCTTAAAATTGGAGAAAAAATTTATGAAGAATTGCCCCAAATAGATTTTGGTAGAATAGCAGCCCAAAGCGCAAAACAAGTGATTAGTAGCAGGGTAAGAGAGGCAGAAAAAAATAGACAATATGAAGATTTTAAAGACAAACAAGAACAAATTTTAAGCGGAATTATTAAAAGATTAGAATATGGTAATGTTATAGTTGATTTAGGTAAGGCAGAGGGAGTTATTAAAAAAGATGAGCTTATACCTAGAGAAATTTTAAAAACAGGTGACCGAGTAAAAGCTTATTGCTATGAGGTTAAGAAAGAGATGAAAGGTCAACAAATTTTCCTTTCAAGGGCTCATCCACAATTTTTAGCAAAGCTATTTTTTCAAGAAGTGCCTGAAATTTATGAGGGAACTATAGAAATTAAAGCTGTGGCTAGAGATCCAGGTAGTAGAGCAAAGATATGCGTTTTTTCTCAAGATTCTTCGATAGATCCAGTTGGAGCATGTGTCGGAATGAGAGGTAGTCGAGTACAAACAATAGTAAATGAACTTCATGGAGAAAAAATTGATATTATTAAATGGACTGAGGACTTACCTACTTTAATATCTGAGTCTCTTTCCCCAGCAGAAATACAAAAAGTTCTAATAGATCAAGATAACAAAAGAATCGATATAATTTTAACTGAAGAAAATTTAAGC
>MDTA01203350.1_pt1 | contig 13912 bp, 9 predicted proteins | sample 811151 | NCBI WGS metagenome assembly MDTA01 (sample SAMN05326648, study PRJNA326480) | marine metagenome | isolation source: seawater | place: Indian Ocean: South | collected 2010 | reverse complement strand
TAAGAAACCACCACATCTTCTGATAACAACTCCAGAAACGTTGCAAATAATGTTCACAGGTAGTCGTTTACGAGAACACTTGCGTAATGTTCGAGCAATCATTGTGGATGAAGTTCACGAGGTTGCGGCATCAGAAAGAGGGGCCCAGTTATTGGTTGCAATTGCTAGAATTGAGATGCTTGCAAAAAGAAAAATTCAAAAGATTGGATTATCAGCAACGGTTGGAAATCCAGAGGAAGTTGCAAATTGGTTATCTCCTAATGGAGGGGAAGCGATTCTAGCAGATGCCCCAAGAGAAACTGAGGTCAGAATCACCTGTTCTTTACCAGAGGGGGCTGATGAAGCAATTGCACTAGAACACAATACATCGCCTCAGGCGATGGCAAGTTTGAGGATGTTAGCGATTCGATTGAAAGAAGATGCTCCGTCGTTAATTTTTGTAAATAGTCGAAATGCTGCTGAAACTGTTGCAAGTCGCCTTGCTACATTCAATGATGAACTAGAAATTGGTATACATCACGGTTCGTTGTCAGCTGAATTACGAAGAGAAATGGAAGATCGTTTACAACGTGGAGAACTTCACGCTCTCGTTTGTACCAGTAGTCTAGAATTGGGGATAGATGTGGGTTCCATCCGAAGAGTGCATCAAATTCAATCACCTCGTGCAGTCGATCGATTACTCCAGAGAATTGGTCGAGCTGAGCATGTTCTAGGAGGGACTGGTAGAGGAGATATTGTTGCTTGGGAAGTTGATGATATTGCAGAAGCTGCGGTTATAGCAAGAAGAGCGATTAAGGGAATGCTGGAAGGAGTAGAGTGGAGAGAAAAACCACAGGTAGTCGCTGCTAATCAGATGGTTATGATGACCTTATCTGAAGGAATTGTGCCGCTTCCTACAACTACGAGTATCCTACAGAAAACTTCTGTGTTCAACAAATGGTTACATCAAGACACTTTAGCATTAGCAAGAATTCTCGACGATAGATGGTTGCTAAAGTTAGTTGAAAAACCGAAAGATTCTGATCCTTTGGATTGGTCACCAGCATTATGGAAGATTCTGGGTGGAAATGGGGTTCCTGAAGAAAGACCCACTAAAGAAGAAATTGTAGATATTTCAGAAAATATTCTGGATGATTGGAGGAGGAAAATCATACAAAGAATTCCTGATTCTCTTCAAAATGGATGGACTTCAGCAGGTTCTAGAACTAGAAGCTATATGCTTGAACATCTATCGATGATTCCAGATGCACAGCGATATTCTGTTCGAGATGTTGTGTCTCGGAGAGCTATTGGAGCAGTCGATGAAGCATTCGTGTTATCTCTAAATGATTCTGGAGAAGAAACTGATGGGGCTCCTAGACGATTTGTAATAGCAGGCAGAACTTGGGAAATCATTGAAGCTGATCCTGAACGCTCAGAATTAATTGTAGCACCAGTGGGAAAGGGTGGTAGTGCACCAGTATGGAGTGGAGAACTTCCACCCGTTCCAGCAGAAATTGCCAGAGAAGTTGGTGGATTACGTCGAGCGATCCTAGATTTAGCCACTGGTGGAAATACAACAATTGACTCACAAAGCATGCGCTTAGATAGAATCGGTGGCCAAGTTCAAAATTGTGACATTGATGATTATCCATTAGCAAAAGATGCCTTGGAAAAATTAATGCAACGTGTTATTGAACATGTAGATGCTTCAGAAAACCTTCCTGATGAAATGCATATGGATGTTGAGACAAGGCAGGACGCAATTGTTGTCCATTCATGTCATGGAAGTAAAATCAACGAAACAATTGCTCACTTCCTCCAGGCTATGGCGTCTACTATTGATGGTAAAATGGGAAGAGTTCTGGTTGACCCATATCGAATCACCCTTCAGGTCCCAGGGTTACGAGGCACTCATGTAATCAAGTGGTTAACTGAAACACAACCGGAAAATCTCAGAACTATCATGAAAGTAACTGTACCAAATGGAAGGCAATTGCGATGGAGGCTTGTACAGGTTTGCAAAGTGATGGGCATCCTTCGAACTGGTGTGGATCCTCGAAAAGTGAATCTTATGGGTATTGCTCAAAGATACAAGGATACGCCCGTTATGGATGAAGCACTCGACAAATTGTTCAATGAAAGGATGGATATTGATTCGACGATTGATTTGTTGCATGCTATTCAAGAAGGCCTAATCAAAGTAGAACAACGACCACCTGGATTGTTGGGGGTATCTCCTCGTACTGAGAGAGATATGCAATTACCGGATTGGTCAAACATTGAAGTCCGAAAACGATTAGAAGGCCGATTAATGAATGAGAGAATAGTTATGATATGCCTAAGATGTAAAACGCCAACAAGAGTTAGGGTTGCTAAATTCCCAAATTTGGATTCTGCTTGTTCAATTTGCAAGGGAACGATGCGTGCGGTTGCTCGTGAAGGATTAAGTGACCAATTGAAAAAATGGGTTGATTCAGATGAGCAAAAAACTGAGTCAAGAATGATGAAAAATGCAGAACTAGTTCAAAATAGGGGAATTGATGCTATATTGTGCTTGATGGGGCGTGGTGTTGGTGAAGACACTGCAACACGTATTCTAGGAGTACATCCAAGAGGATGTGAACGTGATTCTCTTCTGAAAGCAATCCATGATGCAGAAATACAATATGCACGGACAAGAAGATTCTGGGGTTAGTAACCCTCATGGACATCGGACTTAGAGGATTATACATGTGGTTTGGATTGACAGGTAGAAACGCGTCGGGAAAAACAACTGTGGTAGAGTGGTTGGTATCACAAGGTTTTGCAGCCACATCATGTTCAGATTCGATTCGTACTCATCTAAGAAAGGAAGGGAGAGAAATCAATAGAGACAATCTAATCGCAGGAGGTCGAGAACTAAGATCTGCTCAAGGCCCTGCAATTCTTGCTGAAATGTTAAGAGATTCAAATCAACATGTCGAAAAATTAGTCATTGATTCAATTCGAACACCTGCAGAAGTAGAGGCATTAAGAGAAAGGGAAAATTTCCGCTTAATTGAAGTTCGAACTTCGCGTGAAGTACGTTGGCAGAGATTACAAGCCAGAGGCAGAACTGGAGATCCTATTGATTGGGAAACATTTGTTCAACAAGAAGAATCTGAACTTGTAGCAAGTGATGACAGTGGACAAGCACTATTGGCTACTGCAGAAATGGCAGATATTGTGATTATCAATGACTCAGATTCTGATTCCCTAATCAAATCACTCGAGGTTCTACTCAAGCCTGACGTATTGTAAGCCCTGCTTCCTTCATCATTTGAGTAGACATGTCAAAATCTCCCATCCATCGATCTGGAACTTCACAATCTTGTGGATAGACAACCTCAACTACACCTGCTTGGATAAGAGAGCGTGCGCATCGTGTACATGGTGGCCATGTTACAAAGGCTGTACAACCCTTGAGGGATAAACCGATTCGAGCAGCATGCATAATCGCATTTTCTTCTGCATGACAAATCAGAGGATATTTTTGCTCACGATCCTCAAGCCTAGCAGAATCATCCGCAATTCCTCTCGGAAAGCCATTGAATCCAGTGCTTCGTATCTCACGGTCTTCACCTACTACGACACATCCGACTTTTGTAGAGGGATCTTTGGACCAGCCAGAAATATGTTCAGCAAGTTTGAGAAATCGCCGATCCCACTTCTCAGTCATGACTTCACCCATACTTCGCTGACAGTCGCAGTGTTTGAGTCTTCTCACGCAATCGGGTCGATACCATCTTCCCCTGAAGGTGAAATTAGAATATTTTGAAAATCCACCAAACTATCTTCACCGAGGATTTCTAGAATTGCACCAATTAGGTAAATGCTGCCAATGCAAAGCACGGGTTGAGGTACTTCATCATCTAACTTTTGAGCTGTTTCTGATGCCTCCTCCAGGGCAGAATCAATCGATTCAATAGATACTATTTCGGCATCTGTTCCATGTGAAATCAATTGATCTGCGAGTTGTTTACAATCCACTGGATCTTTCCTTCCTTTCGGTGGTTGTGTAACATAGATATGGCCTATTTTACCTTCAACAATCAGTTCTACCAAGGGTTGTAAAAATGCATCCAAATCATTCTGTGTCGTGGTTCCGAGAACAATGACACCTGGCATAGGAGACATATCTCTTGATTTTAGAAAACGGATTTGTTCACATGCTCTATTCATCCCACTTGGGTTATGGGCACAATCGAGGAGTATTGGAGCATCATGTTCTATCCAATGCATTCTCCCCGGCCAATTCGTATGTGTTCGAGCTCTCTCAATCTCTTGATACGCTTTTTTCTCACCCATGATATACAAAGCCATACTAGCTAATTGATACGCCTCTTGTTGGTAAGGCATCCAGCCATCATACCATGTCTTGCTAGATAACGGTCGAAACGGTTTACCTGCATTTGAAAATTTGAATGCTCGCCTTCGATCTCCCCTCCACCACCATGCATTGTCGTGATCTCGGACGGCACGTTCAATCGCCTTTCGAACGGAATTATCGTAAGGCCAAGTCGCCAAAAAAGGCCGACCCTGTCGAACAATTGCTGCTTTTTCTTCAGCAATTTCAGCCAATGTATCACCTAGAACCTCGGTATGTTCAAGAGAAATTTCAGTTAAGATACAGCAATCCGCATCAACTAAACGGGTTGAATCCCATCGACCGCCCAGTCCGGTCTCAATAATCGCTCTCTCCACACCTTGGTCTCGGAATGCCAACATTGCAACAAGGAATGTGGCTTCATAGAAAGTCGGGGAAACAACTGGGCTGATGTTGCTTGCTTCATGAATCTGTTTCAAACAATCCTCAAACAATATATCGGATATCGGGGAACCATCTATTCGTACCCGCTCATTAATCGACACCAAATGCGGAGATGTGAACAGTCCTGTACATTTACCAGATAATGTGAAGGCATTGGCCAATATAGCACAGCAAGTGCCCTTTCCATTACTACCTGCAACATGTACTGATGGGAAGGAATGTTGGGGCATGTCGAGGCGAGAAAGAAGGGTTGCCGTATTGTCCAGAGAGGGGTTGTATCCAAACGATTTCAGTGAATCTAACCACTCCCACACATCTTCGCGCATATGTTCGCCCCACACCTCCGGTGAACGGTCGCCTTGAAATGGCCTTTGAGGGTCCCCCGAGTCATGTCGGGTGATGGGTTTGCTGCTAAGCGTCGTGCTGAACAAACACCAGATGAGCCAAATAAACATGGAAATACATCTCTATTTGATGAATTAAGGGAACAAGCAGGATCTATGTTGGGAATGGCAGGAATGTTTGTTGTTACCATTCTTTTAGCAATGAAAATCCAGCCGTTCTATGATCGTGATGAATTACGGGCATTTGGTGCCGAGGGAGCTAACAAAGCAGGATTTATTCTGATTGAATTGATTTTCATACTGATATTTACTGCAGTAATCATTTTTCTCGCAAGGAAGAACCTCCAACGCTTCATCAAATGGGGTATTTTAGGAGTCCTGATGATTGCAATGATTTACACACTAATCCCATTGATGGGGTCCATACTTCTCGATGAAATACCCGCTCTTGAAAGGGAGGATACTATGACCGAAGAAGCGTACATAATTTATGTTGATGAAAATGGTAGGGATTTCTTCTATGTCGATGACCCTTACTCAGATTCAGCAACTTTGCGATATGTAACTAATGCAGGAGAGAATGAATATTGGAACCACACAATAAAAGATGAATTTGGAGGTAATTCATCTGGAACTGCCATTCTTTCCGTAACAGAAGATGGTGTAATTTTGTGTGAAGGAACACAATGGCTACTACTCTCTGAGAGTGATGGATCTGTAATTGATTCTCATGGAAAAGACTGCCATGTAGGTCTTCGTTATGAGCCAACTGATCCAAGCGAATGGGAATCTTGTGAAGGAGTAGATGGGGTTCCACAGGATTGGAGAATACGCTATAGGGGATTAGAACCGATTGGTTATTACAATGGTTCTGATGATGGGCCACAAGTATGTTTTGATTGGTACAGAGAATTTCCCGAATCATTCAATGGTGAGACTACAAGACTAGTTCGAGATATTGGTACTGAACATTTCCTAATCGTATCTGATCAATGGGCTGGTGTTGTCAAATATCCTACGGAATCAACAGGTTCAGGCCCAGGTGAACCTCCCATACCTGTCGAAACTACGTGGGAATTATCACTAACTGGTGATGATATTTTCACAGGTGTCACTTTCGGGGCCTTGCCAGGTCAAAACGTCACAGATTCTCCGTCCCTCGTTCTTGGAACTAATGGAGGTTCGGTGACTACATGGGATATCACTGAAGATGGTTCTGTTGAAGAAGGATCTACAATGAATTTAGATGGTGCTGTTCGAGGGTTGTTGTTAGCAGATTGCTGTTCAGGTGGAAGTAACGATTTATGGGTTATTGAAGATGAATACATGCGAATTTTCATGGGTTCAAATCTGGTAGAAATGCCTCGCAGTTTGAAAATTGGGGGCGATGATCCTACGATATTATTGGCACTGCACAATGTGGAAAATGAGGACTCTGAATATGACGATGGGGTATTGCTAATAGAACAGGATGGGGTATGGTCTACAACCCAATATGAGGTGTTTGTTCAAGATTTCACGATGGTCTCTATTGTCTCAATTTTGGTTTCAATAGCACTAATCATTGTACTCATAGTAAGACCGGAATGGTACGTCATCAATACTGTGGGTATTCTAGTAGGGGCTGGAACAATCACAATGCTTGGGGTCTCATTTGTCCCACTTATCATCATCATATTCATGATTTTAGCTGCAATTTACGATGCATGGGCTGTTTACAAATCCAAGCATATGCTTGAGCTAGCAGATACAATGGTTGGACTTGAACTACCCGTAATGTTAGTTGCACCACATAAGGGAAAAATGCAACCTAAATCAAAAATGAATGAAAACAAGAATCGACAATTCCAACAATCCGCACAAATTGAGCCCATTCAAGATGGAGGGAGATTGGGTGAGACTATGCTAATGGGTTTGGGAGATGTGATATTCCCTGGTTTACTATGTATTTCTGCGATGACTTGGTTACCTGAAACTGATGGGCCAATGGGCTGGAGTGGTTCGATTTGGGTTGCGTTGGGAACAATGGTTGGTAGTTTGATAGGTTACTGTGTACTCATGACTTATGTTGCAAGAGGAAGACCTCAAGCAGGTTTGCCTTTACTCAATGGAGGGGCTATAATTGGATACATCATTTCGGCTGCCATCTTCATAGGAAGTGCTGCGTTTAGTTTTGATATCAGCCTATTCTGATTATCCGTCGCCTTCAAGCAGTAAGAGCGGTTCCGTAGGAACCGGTGGACCGTCATGCTAGATATTCGGATGTTTCGTGAACAAGCCGATTTGATTCGTGCGGACCATGATAGACGAGGCCTCCGACATGATGCAATTGATGAGGTCATTCGTTTAGATGAGGCTTGGAGAAAGGCGCGGTATGATGCTGACCAACTTCGCCGAAAGAGAAACGAGGCTGCACGCGGAATTGCTGCCGCCAAAAAAGCTGGAGATGATGCTGAATTCAATAGAATCAAATCTGAGGTCGATCAAATCGCAACCCAAATAGAAGCACTTGGTGAACTTGCAGATAAGCATGAATCTGAACGTGACAGTATCCGTATGTCCATCCCAAATATACTACATCCAGATGTTCCTGAAGGAGACGGTGATGGAGGGAACACGCAGCACAGTATCCATGGTGAAAAACCAAAATTCGATTTCGATGCTAGGACACATAATGACCTGATTGAGATGAACAAATGGGTGGATTTACCACGTGCTGCAAAGATTTCTGGTAGCAGGTTTTACTTCCTTAAGGGAGATTTGGCACACATGGAATTGGCCCTACAACAATACGCAGTGGATTTTATTTCAGAACGAGGATACACATTTGTTCAACCCCCTGTTATGATGAATCGAGAAGCTTACGAAGGAGTCACCGACTTAGCAGATTTCGAATCGGTGATGTATAATATTCAACCAGACGGGTATTACACAATCGCTACTAGTGAGCATCCATTGACTGCTATGTTCATGGATGAGGTCATTGAACCAAGTCTTCTGCCTATTCGAATTGTCGGTGTTTCTCCTTGCTTTCGCCGTGAAGTTGGAGCACATGGACAAGGAGATAAGGGAATTTGGCGAGTACATCAATTTACAAAAATTGAACAAATCATCATTTCACATCCAGATGAATCATGGGAACATCATGAGGAATTATTGACCAATTGTATTGATCTTTGGGATAGCCTTGGTTTGCACTATGAAGTTGTGAATATCTGCACCGGTGATATGGGTACTGTAGCAGCCAAGAAGTACGATCTTGAGGCTTGGCTCCCTGGCCGTGGAGAATTCAAGGAAATCGTTTCGTGCTCAAATTGTACTGACTACCAAGCCAATCGATTACGAATGAGGTTCAGGACTAATGATGGCAACGCAACTGTTCACACGCTCAATTCAACTGCTGTCGCGACCAGTAGGGCATTAGTCGCCATTATGGAACAAAATCAACTTGCAGATGGAAGAGTAAGAGTCCCTGATTGTTTGGTATCAAGAATGGGGGGAAAAACATACCTAGAGCCCTGTGGTTGGTGATGTATTGCGTGCATTCATACTGACTTTTCTTTTTATGACCGCATCATTCAGTGGTTGCTTTGGAAATTTGGATGACACTGAAACTGCTGCTATTCTTTCCATTCCTGAAGATTTGAATTCCAATACAGCACCTCGAGGACAAATCCATACTATGACAATACAGTCAAATGTTGATTATACAGTACATCGATCGAATGGTGCTTTCTTTGTCGATGAATTTGGTGTATTTAGAGATGCAATGAACATGACTTTCGATGAATCGGTTGAAGAAGTTAAACTACTAATTATGGATACAGAATTAAGTTCGATTGAGATAATGGTTACTGCTGGAAATGAAATTTGGAATGGAACCATTGAATTAATTGATAGTGATGAAATGATGATTGTAGATGGCCGTAGAGCATTCGACACGATTGATATGTTGACCACATCTTACAACAACCGCTGGTGTGCTTCAGCATCTATACATGAAGGTGGGGCTGCGTATGAAGCAGCAGCAGAAGCAATGGCTGATGAGATGCGAGGCATGGGTTTTGACTTCGTGGAAGTAACAAGATACGATGACGATCCTGACCAACTCAACGTTGTTGGTTACAATTGGGGTCGTGTCAATCCAGATGAATACATTGTCATCGGTGGTCATTTTGACATTGCCTACATGTTCACGCCACCAGGGGGGGGGACTAATGAAGGCGCGAATGACGACACTTCAGGTTCAACTGTTTCACTTGAAATGGCTCAAGCTCTAGCCCAACTTGAGTTCGATCACACAGTGGTTGCAGCACTATGGGCCTGTGAAGAAGAAGGTCTTCTCGGTTCGAGAGCGTATGTCGACCATCTGCCAGAGAATGTTACGATTCGAGCTTACATGAATTTCGATATGGTGGCATTGAATTATCCAATTGTACCTCCAAGTGAACCCATCATCGGACCGGGGGGAGAGATATTCTCGGCTACCAAATATGACTGGACCATCAGTATTGCCGGAGCCAACCAAACCAACATGCAACGCATGCATGATTGGGTTGGTATGACTATTGATGATGATTTAGCCTACCAACCTAGTGCTGGAAACCCAATAACTTGGCAGATAGCTGAATCTTGTGCATCGGATCATTGTTCATTCTTTTCCGAAGGATATCCCACATTCAATTTCTTCAGTCCAGGGGGTGACATTTCTTTCTGGCAGGAATGGCATTCACCATCTGATACATTCGAATTCATGACTGCGAAGGCAGGGGGGAGGCCAGGCATGGAAAGTGGTTTCAACAGTCTTGTTTGGACTTCATTGGACTTGTTTATCCGTGTGGATAATGCCGAAGATTTCCAAGGGAATTGGGCCGAATAATAATTCAATTGAAAAATTAATTTTCTAATTGATTTATTCGTTATCTTCTATATCGATTAATGTTGCACCAGCATCTACCTGCTCACCAGCCTGATGATGAATTGCCACGATCTCTCCCGAAATATTTGCAGCTATGCGATGCTCCATCTTCATGGCTTCCATTACTATCAGTGTCTGCCCAACTTCGACTTGCTCCCCAATACTACAGAGAATTTCGAGTACCTTGCCGGGCATTGGTGCAGTCATCCCACTATCATCGCTAGAATTACCAGCACCCTGTTCATCGACAGAGATGATGTTAACGCTGCCATCAAGGTGTATCCACCAATCATCACCGACTTTAACAGCATGAGCAAGTTTACCATTGACCCAAATCCTGTTCGGACGTGCATCAATTTCAAACGAACAGTCATTTGTTACTATTTCGCCATCGCAGGTAGCCTCATCTGAACCAATAGTGATTTGCCAACTACGGCCTTGTTTGTCAATTAAATCAACCATGATAATCACCTACGGGAAGGACCTCCTGAGAGATAAAAATGGGTTGTAAGGGCTACCTCGTCCCTCATTTGATTCAATCGATATGGCTTTTCGTGAAAGCCCGAAGTGTTCTGATGCAGCTGCGACGAATGGAGCCATATCAGACAATTTAGGATTCCACCCCTCTGGCCAATTAACTTCGATGAAATCTGTTGTCGTCTCCCCTTCTAGGTATGCAGGATGAGCCATTATGTCACAAAGGAACCCGAGATTGGTGGTGACTCCAAGTAAAACAAAATCTTCGCAGGCTCTCTTCATCCGGCGGATTGCTGAAGGGCGGTCGGAAGCGTGTACGATTAACTTGGCAAGCATTGGGTCGAAATCAATTCGCGCCTCATCCCCTTCTCGAACTCCCGTATCCAAGCGGATACCAGGGCCTTCTGGTGGTTGAAATATAGCCAAGGGTCCAATAGCTGGGAGGAAATTGTTTGCCGGATCTTCTGCATAGATACGAACTTCAATCGCGTGCCCTCTGATAGAAAGGTCCGTTTGTGTAAAGGGAAGTGGTAAACCGGAAGCAACTCGTATTTGTTCAACTACCAAATCAACACCACTGATGCATTCTGTTATCGGATGTTCAACCTGTAGGCGAGTATTCATTTCAAGAAAATGGAAATTGCCATCTTCTGCAAGGAGGAACTCAACTGTACCAGCCCCCTCGTAGTCAACCGCTTTCGCGGCATTTACAGCAGCATCGCCCATACGTTGGCGTGTGATTTCATCTAATACTGGAGAGGGGGACTCTTCGACCACTTTCTGATGTCTACGTTGAATGCTGCATTCTCTTTCGAATAGATGAACCGTGTTTCCAAATGCGTCTGCCAATATCTGAACCTCGATGTGACGGGATTTCTCGAGTAGACGTTCAACATACACAGTACCATCTCCAAATGATGTTGCTGCTTCCCGACTCGCAGCAGTATACTCTCGTTGTAAATTTCTCGGTTCACGAACTACTCGCATTCCTTTTCCACCACCTCCAGCACTTGCTTTCAAGAGCAACGGATAACCCACCCGCGTAGCAGCACGAACAAGTTCATTCACCATTTCATCAGAATCCTCTAATGGTAATTCTTCACCAGGTATAACTGGGACACCAGCATCTACCATAGCTCTTCGAGCACTAATCTTATCTCCCATTTCATCGATAGCACGTGCAGATGGACCAATCCAAACAAGGCCTGCTGCTTTGACTGCATTCGCGAATGTACTTCGCTCTGATAGAAAACCATATCCTGGATGGATTGCATCTGCATTTGTTTCTTGCGCAGCAGACAAAATCGCCTCAATGTTGAGATATGTTTCAGACAAGTTTTCACCAGGGAGAAAAATCGATTCGTCGGCAGTCTGTTGATGTAGTGAGCCTCTATCTGCTTCAGAATAGATGGCTACGGAGCCCAAACCCAGTTCAGCACATGCACGGAAGATTCTGCAAGCAATCTCGCCACGATTAGCAACCAAGACCTTGGTTATTGGACGTGGTGCGCCCTCCATCCAATCTGGCCCTGCCATGCGATTTTCACTCCTCTTTCCAATTGGGTGGGCGCTTTTCAAGGAAAGAGGCTAGGCCTTCCTGTCCTTCTTCTGAGCCACGCATCTCACTGGTTTTATCCAGCGTCCAATTCCTCAATGCCTGATCAGAATCTGACCATCTATCAAATTCCAGAGTGAGTTTCTTTGCTTCAGATACTGCCATTGGTCCTGTGGTCAAGACCTCATCAATGATACTTGATTCCACTTGTTCCAATGATTCAGATAATTGATTTACCAATCCGATTCGAAGTGATTCTTCTGCACCGATTCTTCCAGCCATCATTGAGAGTCTACGGAATTCTGCACTACCCACCTTTCGATAAACATAGGGCCCGATTACTGCAGGTAAAATCCCTAATTTACCTTCAGATAGAGCAATTCTAGCCTTTGGTTCGACGATGACATGATCAAGACACGCTATGAGCCCTGCACCACCTCCAAGTGCTACACCTTGCACTTTCCCAATGGTGAAGCAAGGATGGGCCCAGAGGCTGTTAAACAAACGATCGAGTCTCTCAGAATCAATTCTATTTTCCTCTGCACTCTTGGCGCCCGCATCACGCATCATGTTGATATCTGCTCCTGCACAAAAGTGCTTTCCTGCTCCAGAAAAGACTAGCACGCGTAGGTAGGATGCACCGGAGGAGTCATGTAAACTTCCTCTCTCACCAACTGAACGTTCCTTAGTCCAATCAAGAAGTGAAATTATCTCGCTAATCAATTGGACATTCAGTGCATTATACACGTCTTCACGGGTGAGGGTTAGATACGCAACAGGGCCACGTACTTCAAGTGTACAAAGACTTGTTTCCGGCTTTAATTTTTCAATTGCAAAATCAGACATTTCAATTGCTCCTTTCACATTCTAAATATTCCAAAATTCGTATCTGGCATCGGGGCATTCAGACTGGCACTAATTGCCAAACCCAGAACATCGCGTGTATCTCGAGGATCGATGATTCCATCATCCCACAATCGTGCTGTTGAATAATACGGGGAACCTTCTGCATCATATTTCTCTAAAATCGGTGCTTGGAAATCTGCCCATTCTTCTTCTGTCATGGGTTCAAGGCCTTCGCGGGCCCTCTGATCTTGTTTGACTGTAGCGAGGACGTCTGCTGCCTGTGGACCACCCATAACTGAAATTCGACTGTTTGGCCACATGAATAAGAAGCGTGGGTCGTAAGCTCTACCGCACATTCCGTAGTTTCCTGCCCCATGACTCCCACCTATGATGACTGTGAATTTGGGGACAGGGACGCAGGATACTGCAGTCACGAGTTTCGCACCATCTTTTGCAATACCACCTGCTTCGTAATCCCGACCAACCATGAATCCAGTAATATTCTGTAAGAATACCAAAGGTACTCCACGTTGCCCACACAGTTCGACGAAGTGTGCTCCTTTCTGTGAGGATTCTGAAAAGAGAATGCCATTATTTGCGACAATACCAACAGGATATCCATGTATTCGGGCAAATCCACAAACGAGAGTCGGGCCGTATCTGGCTTTGAACTCGTGGAATCGGCTACCATCTACGATTCGAGATATGATTTCTCGGACGTCAAATGGTGTTCGATTATCTTCTGGAATTATACCTAGGATTTCATCTATTGAATAAGCTGGATCTTCTGGAGGTTGTACATCTAATTTCGTCTTCACTCCCGTATTTAGATTTTCAACGATATTACGCACCATGCGTAAAGCACTAGGTTCATCTTCAGCATAGTGATCTGCAACTCCAGATTGCGCAGTGTGGACATCAGCCCCTCCCAAATCTTCGGCTGTGACCTCTTCGCCAGTTGCGGCTTTAACCAAAGGAGGACCCGCGAGGAAAATAGTTCC
>MDTA01170134.1_pt1 | contig 13912 bp, 8 predicted proteins | sample 811151 | NCBI WGS metagenome assembly MDTA01 (sample SAMN05326648, study PRJNA326480) | marine metagenome | isolation source: seawater | place: Indian Ocean: South | collected 2010 | reverse complement strand
CCGAGCATCCCTGGACCTGCCCGACGCCGTTCCAGTCGGAGATGACCATGCCGTCGAAGCCCAATTGCTCCCGCAGAACATCGGTGAGCAAGGATTTAGATCCGTGGACTTTCACACCATTGACGCTGTTGAAGGTGGCCATGACCGTATCCACAGCGGCATCAAATGCGCCTATGTAGCCCGATCCATGCTGAGCTAGGAGATCCGCAGTGCTCAGCTCTGTGTTGCCCTGGTCTCTGCCAGCAGTGGTGCCACCATCACCTATAAAATGCTTTGCTGTGGCCGCGAGGCCTTCGCCTTCGATTCCTTCAACCATGGCTCGGCCGTAGGCTTCGACAAGATCCGGATCATCTGAGTAGCTCTCGTAGGTCCGACCCCATCGGTAGTCTTTTGCTTGCGCAAGCGTTGGCGCAAATGTCCAGTCAATGCCTGTTGCGGCCACTTCTCGTGCTGTTGCTACTGCAATTTCCTGGATCAATTGTGGATCGTTAATAGCCCCCAAGCCGATGTTGTGCGGAAAAATCGTGGCGCCGCGTACGTTGTTGTGGCCATGAACCGCATCAGTTCCCCAGATGATGGGAACACCTAGACTACTGGGTGAAGTTTCAAGCGAGGCTGCTCGCAGTGATCTGGCGTAGGCGAGCCACTCCTCGGGTGTGGCCGCGCGATTACCATTCGGGTGGCTACCACCGCCATTGAGCACGCTGCCAATACCGTACTCCGTGATTTCTTCTGGTGTGATATAGGCGATCTCTGGCTGAATCATTTGACCCACTTTCTGGGCGAGCGTCATGGCTTCGACAATTTCGGTTGCACTTGCACTAAACAAATCGAACTGCGTCGCTACGACGGTGACTGTGCGAGTCACTTGACTCGAGTTTCCCGCCGCGTCCGTGGCCGTGTAAGTCAAAGTATAAACACCGGGTTCGGATCCAACGGCACCGCTAACAACCACGTCGACAGTGCCGTCAGTATCATCTGTTGCGGTAGCACCCGGGTCATTGAATGTTTGCTCGGTCGTAATCTCAACTGAGTCCTCGCCTAGCAGCGTGATCACAGGTGGCGTGGTATCGACCGCCAGTACCGTGACTTCGCGGGTGATCTGACTCGAATTGCCCGCGGCATCGGTTGCCGTGTAGGTAATGGTGTAAACCCCTGGTTCAGAACCGACTTCACCGCTCACGACAACATCGACAGAGCCGTCAACGTTGTCTTGCGCGGTCGCTCCTTGCTCTTCGTAGGCCTCACCCTCGTTGATTTGCACTGAAGCTTCACCATTAAGTGTTATCACTGGTGCTGTGGTATCGGGTGTCACTACGGTCGGCGGTACAGAGGAACCACCGCCACCGCCACCGCAGGCAGTTAGAAGTGACAGACATAGGGTGAAGCTGAGTAGCGAGCGTGTTGGAATCATAGTTTTAAGCCCTAAGCGGATCGCGCAACGGTGCCTACAAGCGCTTGGCAACTCAATGCTAATGGGATTAAACGGACCCAAAAAGCGACGCATGTTCGCTGTAGATTGTTGGACCATCAGTCGTTAGCCTGTGCGGCAGGGTAGAGGGGGCTGTATGCAACGCACAGGTCAGTGCCTATGTGGGCAAATAAAACTAACCATCAATGACGACAATGCCGAATTGGATGTGTGCCACTGCAAAAACTGTCAGTTGCAGTCGGGCAGCGCCTACGCGCCGTTTCTCGCGGTAGCGCTCGATAATTTGAGTGTCGGTGGGGACCCAAAGTGCTTTGCTGATAGCAATACGGTGAGTGGTCGCACGGTACGCCGATACTTCTGCGGTGATTGTGGATCACCAGCCTATGAAGTTGTGGAACGTGCCCTGACGACCGCTTATGTGTTCACTGGGTTGCTAGACCAGACCTCGGACTTGCGGCCAAAGGTTCACGGATGGACGACAACCAAACACGCGTGGGTCGAGATTACAGAGGGTGGACTGCATCACGACATGGATCCGGGGCTTTCCCCCCGCTAGCATTAGAAGCTGGTGACGGTATGATGCGTCACCAGAAGGGGCGCAATGCGATTGGTTTACGTAACGTGTCGACCCCTCATGAACAGGCAATTAACAAAACAAGCCAACAATAAGAGGTTATTTCGATGACGGATTCAGTCGCTCGCGTCGCTGCTTACCTACAACAAGCAGCTCAGGAAGCATGGAATGTTGAGGGAATAGGGGACGATCTTCCTCGTCGCAAAATCGAGCGAGTCGGCATCATTGGTGCCGGGACGATGGGCGGCGGTATTTCAATGAACTTCGCATCGGCCGGTCTCCCGGTGACTATTGTTGAGACAAAGCAGGAGGCGCTTGATCGCGGGCTAACAACGATCCGCAAGAATTATCAGCGCAGCGCTGATCGCGGACGCTTCCCGCAGGAAGAGGTCGAGATCTGCATGAACTGCTATACCCCCTCACTGGACCTGTCCGCTTTGGCTGATTGCGATCTCATTATTGAGGCGGTATTCGAAGATATGGACATTAAAAAGTCCGTCTTTAGTCAACTCGATAAAATCGCCAAGCCCGGCGCGATACTTGCAACCAATACGTCAGCGCTCAATATCGACGAAATCGCCTCGGTCACCACGCGACCAGAGGATGTTATTGGTCTTCACTTCTTTTCACCGGCAAACGTCATGCGACTTCTTGAGATTGTGCGGGCCGAAAAGACTGCCGACGATGTCGTTGCGACCTCGGTGGACCTCGCTCGTCACATCGGTAAAGTGGCGACCTTGGTCGGGGTATGTCCAGGGTTCGTAGGCAATCGAATCTTATTTGCGCGCCAATATCAGGCAAACGCGTTGATCTACGAGGGCATCATGCCTTGGGATATTGATGCCGCTTTCAACGAGTTTGGATTTAAAATGGGACCTTTCCAGATGTCCGATCTGGCCGGTCTAGACATTGGTTGGAAGAAAGGCGCGAAGACCGCTAATCCTATTCGCGATGCGCTCTGTGAGCTTGATCGGCGTGGTCAGAAGACCGGCGCTGGCTATTATGACTACGACGAAAATCGAAAAAATGTGCCCTCTGAAATCACTGCAGGAATCATTCGTGAAATCACTGGTGCCGGTGATGCGACCCTGTCATCGGAAGCCATTATCGATCGCTGCGTGATACCGATGATCAATGAGGCGCTCGCTATTCTGGAAGAGAATAAAGCGCAGAGACCCAGCGACATTGATGTTGTGTGGATCAATGGGTATGGCTGGCCTTTGGACAAGGGTGGCGTCATGTATTACGCCGATCTGCTGGGTGCCGAGAAAGTGCTCGAAGTCATGAAAGACCTAGCCGCTAATGATGAGTCCATTCGTGTATCACCGTTACTCGAAGAGCTTGTATCCACAGGTGGTCGGTTCGTCGATATCGACACCGGTGGACTCAAGGTTTAGGCGCAGCGCCGAGCCCTCGAGGTAGCCATACTGTGAACCAAGCGCAGGCACAAACCGGATCATTCACTCAGTTCTTCTCACGAACGGTGGCAGATTCGGATCGTTTATTCTGGCTACTGAATGCGGGAGGCTGGATTGGTCTTTCGGTCGTAACGCTGGTGAGTCTGTCTCTCCCGTATGATCAGTTGGAATTCGCTTACATTGCACACAATCTCGTCCAGTCCGTTGGGGGCTTTCTCCTTTGCGCGCCTCTGAGGACAGCTATTAAGCGTTCATGGTCATGGAGCCCCTGGAACAGGGTGCTTATAGCCAGTGCACTCACAATTGTTGGCGCTGCAGTGTGGACGGCTTTCCGCCTGCAGTTGCTCATGATATTGACCGACGAGACAGGCTTGTGGGGTGATTTTGGTGGTTGGTTTTTCGCGTCACTTTTCGTTTTTCTCGCGTGGGTCTTGCTGTACCACCTCGTAAAGTTTGCACAGCTACTACAAGGAGAGAAGGAAACGCTGCTGGTACTTGAGGCTGGTCGACGAAAAGAGGCGTTTAAGTTGGTCTCGGCTGAGTCGGCCGCGCGGGAAGCGCAGTTGAAATTGCTCCGTTATCAGTTGAATCCACACTTTCTATTCAACACCCTTAACTCCATCGCATCGCTGGTGAGCACTAAGCGCAATCAGGATGCACAGAGCATGATTGCGGAGTTGTCGACTTTTCTTAGATTCTCTCTCGAGTCTGATAGAAACATAACAATTCCGTTGCGGGATGAAATCGAAGCACTCGATCTCTACTTAAGGATCGAGCAGGTGCGTTTCTCTGACCGCTTGATCGTTGAGCAAGAGATCGATCCTCGTGCGCTTCCAATACAGGTCCCCAGTCTGCTTCTTCAGCCGCTAGTTGAGAATGCAATCAAGCACGCAATCGGCCGGGCCGAAGAGGGGGGGCACATTCTCATTACAGCAAAGCTAACGGATCAGCAATTGGTGTTAAGTGTTGAAGACAGCGGCTCAGGGGAAGATGAAAAACAACCGGAACTTTCAGATTTGTTCGAGACACCGGGGTTCGGACTGCGTAGCACGGCGGAGCGTTTGGAAAACTTGTACGGAGATGGCTTCAGCTTCAACGCATCGACTTCTCGACTCGGTGGATTGAAACTTGCGTTACACTTGCCTACCCGAGGTAAACGAAAATGACAGAACCGCTGCGAGTGTTAATCGTTGATGATGAGCCGTTGGCACTCGATTACATGGAGGCCCTATTGGCGTCCGTTCCGGATGTGCAGTTGGTGGGGCGCTGCCGCAGTGGGCGAGAGGCGTTGGCCGAGCTTCAAAAGCAGGCGGTCGATCTCATGTTTTTGGACATCCAGATGCCTGGCCTCAATGGCCTAGATGTGGTGAAGCGCTGTCAAAGTGACGTCATGCCCGTCGTGGTTTTTGCCACCGCTTACGATGAATATGCAGTTCGGGCTTTCGAAGCCAACGCGGTTGACTATTTGTTGAAACCATTCGAGGCGGAGCGCGTTCGTGAAGCCGTACTGCGCGCGCGAGATCGTTTACTCTCTGTGGCGCTGCAGAGCGGAAAGGAAGCGGCGGTAGCAGCCATTGCAGGCCTTGAAGGTGGTAGTGAGTTACTTGCAGGTGATATTCAAGAGCGACCGACGCGATTACCTATCAAAGACGGACCGCATACCCATTTAGTTGAACTCGAGACAATTGATTGGATCGATGCCGCTGGGGACTACATGTGTGTCCACGCTGGTAATGAAACCTACATCCTTCGGTCCACCATGAAGGAGCTCGAGAAGAAGCTCACATCAGAGTTTGTAAGAATTCACCGATCTACCATCGTTAATCTCAACAAGGTTCGTTCGGTAGATGCTATTCCCAAGGGCGAGTGCCTTCTCCACCTTGACGATGACGTCAGTCTGAAAGTCAGTCGAAACTACCGATCTGCTGTCCAAGACCTCATGGGATAGGGCGTATTTAAGCGCTTTCCCACTTGTCTTGCTGTAAGTCCCTATCGTCGCGTTTGTATTAAGTGCTGTTCTTCTATGTGGGATAAAGCACTCTGCTAAATCTAACTAAATATTCAATTAATTGGGGTTACTCATGTTTGATCGCTTGTATCGTCATGGCCGTCTCGCTGGCATCGGCCTTGCGGCAGCTCTTCTAAACGCCTGTGGCGGGGGTAGTGCAACTGCTCCGGACGCTGAGCCGTTCTACCTAGAGGAAGAGGAAGAGTGGAGCTTGGTTTGGTCTGATGAATTCGACGGTAGCGCCGTAGATTCTGGTAACTGGACGTTCCAACTAGGAGACGGTAGCGATAACGGGCTGCCAGGTTGGGGTAACTACGAACTTCAGTATTACCAAGCTGATAATGCATCTATCCAGGAAGTCGATGATACGACTGCGCTTGTGATTGAAGCTCGCCAGGAAGATGCTGGTAATAGCGCGTATACCTCAGCTCGCATGCGTTCAGTTAACAAGTTTGATTTCAAGTACGGCCGTGTTGACATCCGTGCCAAGGCTGCACCTGGTGACGGTATGTGGTCGGCGGTATGGATGATGCCGACGGATACAACCTATGGCACATGGGCTGCCGGTGGTGAGATCGATATCATGGAAGTGGTGAATGCGGGCACTGATAATCAGGGCGTATTCATGGCGGCTCACTACGGTTTCGAGTGGCCCCTAAACCAGATTACGAGTGAAGGTGCCGACGTAAGCGATGCCACCGATTGGCATACATATTCGCTCGAATGGTCCGGCGATTACCTCCGTTGGTTTGTTGATGGTGAGCACCTGAGAACCGTTAGCAAAGACGTTTATTACAGCTACTACTTCAAGGACAATACAGACGGCTATCAGCTTGCGAGTAATCCCTCTGCGCCGTTTGATCGTGATTTCCACCTCATTGTGAACCTCGCTGTGGGTGGTGTTGGTCCAGGCGTTGAACTGGATCCATCCGCTGTTCCCGGTGAAATGGTTGTCGATTACATCCGTGTTTACGAGTGCTCCTACGACACAGCAAACGGCGTAGGGTGTAACAGCCTTGCAGACCGCTCGATTGAGTCGCCGGATGCACAAAGCCCTGAAGTCGTTACGACAGACATTTATACAGATGCAGTGGGTCCTCTAACCTGGACTTTCCTCACAGGTGACGTGACACGTGACCTGCAGGCGGCTGTTGGCTGGAACAACGAGGGCGCGATCGATATCAGTGTTTCCGAGGTTGCGGTTGAAGGCAGAGGTAATGTTCTCGACGTCATGAGTGATGGCGGTGGTAACGTCGTGATCAACGCGACCGATGGCAAAATTATTGACGTGTACGGTCACCGTGGTGGCGGTGAGCTGAAGTTCGATATGTACATCGACAGCTCAATGACTGCACCGAACAGCACAATCTCGATCAAGATGGACAGTGGGTACCCTGCGCTTGGCAGCGTGACGCTTGACGTCTCGGCGATGCCCAAGAACGAGTGGTTCTCCTACAGTGCATCGATTAATCAGATTCTGGCTAATCGTGGTGAGCGAACGCTTGCTCTCGGTGCTGTTCAGAATCTCGTGGTCATCGAGCCCAGTGCGGCTGCACACGTGCAGTTGGACAATATCCGCTTGGTGTGTGGCACGCCTAACGGCGATTGCGGCATCTCTGCTCCGGCACGCGCAACTGATGATCTCGTGATCACAGTACTGGACGAAAATGGTGAAGCGGGATCCGCGTGGTCGCCAGGTATTTGTGCGGTTTCGGCCGAGAACGCGTTTGCTTCGGACTACTGTGACGGCAACACGTCAAATCAAGTGACTTGGTCCGTCGTTCCAACCGGTGATGACTCCATTGGTCCCAACGCCGTACAGGTGAACTTCGGCGACGGTGTGGGCGGCGCATGGTTTATCAAGGATGACCAGGGTCTCGATCTAAGTGATTCTGCTGGCGGTAAATTGAAGTTCGACATTAACTTGTCTGCTGAGACTGTCGCCGATGGCATTATCTACAAGGTAGAGAACGATTATCCACAGGGCACAGGTCCCATTGATCTGGACCTGACAGGCTATGCTCCCGGCACCTGGAAGAGTTTCGAGATCCCAATTTCGGATCTGCTGCTATCCACCAATGCGGAACAGAATAACCCTCCGGGTGGACGTTTGAACCTGGGTGCTGTTAAAGCGTTCCTGGTGCTCTCACCAAATGGGGAGCAGGGCGGTAAGTCACTCAAAGTGGCGAATATCCGACTCGAGCGACTCGCCGGTGAAGAAGCTGAAGATACTGGCATCCTCGGAACATGGATGCTCGCGCCTGAGGCTGGTTCACTCGGCGTAGGTCCTGCGGAATTCGACGTCTCATGGTGGAGCGGTGATGACGGTGTGATCGCGCTGCGTGCGTGTTTCTACGACGACGAGTATGTATTCGGCCGCGACGGCTCTTTCCGCAACGTCTTGGGTGATGAAACGTGGTTGGAGACATGGCAGGGCGTGGAAACTGATGGATGTGGGGCTCCAGTTGCGCCACACGACGCATCAATCGACGCTACGTTTGAGTACGACGAGACGGCTCAGACGTTAACTATTAACGGCCAAGGCTCATACATGGGCTTGCCGAAGGCCGTGAACGGAGCTGAGATCGCCTCTCCCGGTGACGCGCCTGGAAGCATCGTCTACAACGCTTACGAGCAGGAAGACGGCTCAATGCTGGTCACTGTTGAGGCAGGTGCGGGCGTTTGGTGGAACTACAAGTTCATCAAGACAGCTGAGCCACCACCCCCATCGCCATTCCAGGGTACCTGGGTAATAGCGCCCGAAGCGGGTTCATTGGGTGTAGGTCCTGCTGAGTTTGATGTTTCTTGGTGGAGCGGCGATGACGGTGTGATTGCACTGCGAGACTGCTACTACGATGACGAGTACATCTTCAACCCAGATGGCAGCTTCCGTATCGAGTACCAAGGTGAGACTTGGCTCGAGCCATGGCAGTCAGGCGGTGGCGAAGAGTGTGGTGCGCCAGTAGCACCGCATGACAGCTCAGTGCCCGGTTCGTGGAGCCATGATCAAGACGCGGGTACGCTGACGATCTCTGGTGAGGGTTCATTTGTTGGACTGCCTAAGGCAATCAACGGTGCAGAAATTAGCTCCATTGCCGATGTGCCAGCGAGCATTACCTACAACGCGCACCCACAGGAAGACGGTTCTATGTACGTCACCATTGAAGCTGGTGCCGGGGTATGGTGGAACTACAAGATCATCAAGATCGCGGAACCTGCAGGTCCGTCACCAATTGCCGGTACCTGGTACATGGCGGATTCTGACGGGTCCTTAGGTGTAGGTCCTGCTGAGTTTGATGTCTCATGGTGGAGTAACGATGCGGGCGTAACTGCTTTGCGGGCTTGCTACTTTGATGACGCTTACGTGTTCGGTGACAACGGCTCGTTCGATAACGTGCAGGGCGATGAGACATGGCTTGAGCCATGGCAGGGTGTGGAAGCTGAAGGCTGTGGCGCTCCAGCAGCACCTCATGATGGTTCTGCGAACGCGACCTTCGTTTATGACGGCGATGCACAAACTTTGACGCTTAACGGGGCAGGTGCATACGTTGGCCTTCCGAAGGCGATTAATGGAGCTGAGATTGACTCTGCGGCGTCTGTACCCGCCAGCATCACCTACAACGCTTACCTCAACGAAGACGGCACAATGTCGGTAACTGTTGAAGCAGGCGACGGCGTTTGGTGGAACTACCTACTGACGCGCTAAAGCGCAGACTGACTAAGAAGCCGGGCAATCGCCCGGCTTTTTTTTGCCCATCAACTGCCATCAAAGCCATGGGGTGTGCGTTAGCTTAATGTCTTACTCAATGTCTTAGATAAGGCCCGTGAACGATGGGTGCGAGACAGCGCATCCTAAAAAGCAGCAGAGAGGCCAAGCAGAGATAAAGGTTGAAATGACGATCTAGGGGATCAGACTTTGGCGTGCTGTATCAACGTATTCACGAACGCCCCATGCTGCGGCAGCTTAGCGACGGTTTGAGCAACTTCGTGCTGAATGCCTTTCAGGAATGCCGTCATTTGCTCGGATGACATCGCCTGTGCGATGTTGTGGTATCCCTGCGGCGTGAGCCCTTGGCCCATCATAACCTGCACCCAGGAGTTTTCTGCAAAGACATCGTCTTGTGGCTTGAAGACTCGGGCTGAACGTTCAAACAGCTCCATCCGATGTTTAAGCGAGTCCGGCAACTCCATGTTGCGACAGTGATCCCAGAAGGGGTCACCGTGTCGCTCATTGAGCGCGTAATGCAGAACAATAAAGTCTCTAATGTGCTCGGCCTCAGATCGCATTTTCGTGTTGTACTCGCGCACCGTACTCTCCTCGATGGAAAGATCAGGAAACATGAGTAACAGCCACATAATGCCATTTTGAATAAAATGGATGCTGGTCGACTCCAAAGGCTCGATGAAGCCACTCGACAAGCCAATGGCGATACAGTTTTTATTCCAGTACTGCTTTCTTTGGCCCGTTGTAAAACGTATCGGACGTGGCTCAATGAGAGTTTTCTCCGGCACGTTGTCGAGCAGCAGATCGCGGGCCGTCTCTTCGTCCATGAAGTCATTACAGTAGACCAGGCCATTGCCGGCACGATGCTGCAACGGTATCCGCCACTGCCAGCCCACTTTATGGGCAATTGCTCTGGTGTAAGGCTTAGGGTGCTCTGACAGTTCGCTCTGAACTGCCCATGCCCGATTTGCGGGAAGCCAGTGGCTCCAGTTATCGAAGCCCGTGTTCAACGCGCCCTCGGACAGTAACGCTCTGAATCCCGTGCAGTCGATAAAGAGATCACCCTCAATGTGGTGACCATTGTCGAGCATCAGTGCCTCAATAAAACCATCGTGGGGGGAGGTGTCGACATGACTGATTTTTCCTTCAACGCGAGTAACGCCGGAGGCCTCCGCCATTTTCCGCAGGTACATGCCGTATTTCGACGCATCGAGGTGATAGGCGTAGTTGAGCTTGTTCTCACTAGTGATAGCAAAGCGCTCCGCCTCGGCAGCTTTCAGCTCGGGACAGTATTCCCCGTATTGTTCGGCGAGCCCCAGTTCTTTTGCGCGCAGCCAGAAATGATGAAACCCTGCCGCCCATGAGCCTTTCCCGGTATCACCAAATGAATGGAAGTAGTCTTCACCCTCTGTTCGCCAGTTTTCAAAGCGAATACCCAACTTGAAGGTGCCGCTGGTCAGCTTGATGAAATCGGGTTCGGGTATTTGAAGCAGTCGATTGTTCGTCAGTATGGTGGGTATGGTCGCCTCACCAACCCCGACAGTACCAATCTCTTCAGACTCCACCAGGGTAACGGAAAGCTTTCGGCCAACGAGGCGCGATAGGGCAGCCGCCGCCATCCAGCCAGCGGTGCCGCCGCCGGCAATGACTACGCGCTCTACTTTCCGTTCAGACATTACACTCTTACCGTTTCAATGAATTTGTCAGTTCCGCCCGCAATTGCCGGGCTAGTGAGTCAGAGACCTTATCTAGCCGACCCCAGCTCGCCTCGGGCAGATGCTCGAGGTGTTGTGTGTCTTCGGCGAATACATAGTGATCAAACAGCGATTTTAGCGCGTTGCGCTGATGAAGTGGCAGAGAGCGGATACTTAGAAAAGCATGTTTTAAGGCCTCGGTGGGTGAGCCATAAACTCCCGGCGTCTCCTGCCACCAGAAATTCACCAAACCATTGATTGGTGACAGAGATTCGACCTGGTGCCACCACAAATTGGGTATGTAGATCACATCGCCTGGTTCTAGCGTCGTCACAGCGGCATGGCGCTCGGCCTCGGCAAACCGCGGAAATTGCTGGTAGTCAGGGTTGTCGAAGTCCACCATGCTGATCGGTTGCCCAGCGGGTGTAAGGTCCCACGGGCCAACGTACAGGTTGGTGACCTGATCAGGTGGAAATAAGGTGAATCTGCGTTGCCCGATGACACAGCCCGCAATGTTACGAGGGAAGTCAAAGTGCGCGGCAACTCTGGATTGGTTGCCAATCCACAGGCTAGTTATGACTGCTGGAAGGGCCATCGGCAGTGGATGTGCTTCGTTAAAGCCAGGTAACCAGACACTAGTCTGTGTTGACCCAACGTAGAGCGACGGGGGATGAGGTTCGTCCTTGAGTGACAGTAACTTGCTAAATACCTGATCGAGGCGGGTATTTACCTGCACGAAATTAAAACCGGAGACGTCCTCGTTGTAGAAGAAGCGACCCTTGGACTCGGGTTCTGCCAGAAAGGCACTAACGGGCCGGCCCTGATAGAAGCTAGCCAGATATTCAAGCGCTTTGTCCGCACTTTCGGCAGCGTGTTGAACAACGGGCCATTCCTTCAGATAACCTCGCGCAACCCAAGGCTTATCCGAAGTGAGTAAGGCTTCTGAGGGCGGCGATCCGGCCGGTAGATCTACTTCGGTAATCAGTGGCGCGTTGTTACAGGCGGGCATAACGCATTAACCCATAACCTTCTGATTTTTGAGGTCGATCAGGCGCTTGAGCTGTGATTGGGATGCAACCATCATATACGCGGGTAGAAGATGACCGCGGCGATGTAAGTCTGTCACTGCCTCCTCGTTGAGCACCTGCAGTTTTTCATCATCCACCGCATAAAACCCCTCAAGTGCGTGATCCTGTCCGTTACGTAGGGTGATTTTGAGTGTTATCGGTGTGATGAGGCTGTGCTGCACCAGTGCCTCAGCAAACTGGGGCGTGGTCGTATGCCCTACGTGAATTCCTTCGAGCATCGTGGCCAAGCGGTCCAGATATTCCGTATTTCCCCCAAACTCCAGAAAAAGTGGCTCCCCCTCAGTTTCACTAATGTTGGGGTGGTCCATGTCGATGGCCACCACACGGGCAGGCTCTCCCGTGTCGGTCTGGCCATCAACGGCTATCATCAGGGGACCCCGCTGAACCAGCATGGGGATGTACTGGCTGTGCCATTGCTCATCGTCAATGAAGAGATTCTCTCCCTGCTCAAATCCGAAGAGGGCAATGGGCTGAAACGTATTCTCCTCCGGATTTTTGTAAAATATCAGCGGAAAGTTGCTTTGCAATGCGCGCATCTCGCTGGTGTAAACAGGAGAGAACATAATCTCATCCGAGATGCAGGGCGTTTGTTTTATGCGTACTTGCGCGTGCTGCACATTGTTTAACTTTTGAATATTACTCAACGTCTATACCTTAAATCGCCGCGAAGTTTTTTTCTTGTACTTGATTCATTAAAAATCGATTAGGAGGAAGGTGCTGGCTATATCGCTGTGCTTTCTTTTTTGCTTCGGCAAAGAAGCGTAGCGCTGTTTCTCTCTGATGTTGGTTATTCCGTAGCTGCAAGGCTGTCACCGTTGACTCGAAACCCATACCGTAAAGAACGTATTGGTAACTTGCGGACGGAAACATTTCATCGCTTCGCCTGTCGTCATAATACCAAGGCGCCCGTGATCGCCACAGTAGGAGATTTTCCGCCAATGTTTCAGGCATAGATTCAGCGTCCCGGTTGTCTTGCCAATACTGGGTGTCGGTTCGTTGAGACAGCGCATAGTGAAGCTTTAGGAAGTCGATAATTTGCTCCCAGCGACTGGAAAACTCACGGTTGAAGCGCTTGGCTACCACCGCCATTGTCGCTCTATCGCTTGGTAACTGCTCTGCTATCGCTGACGCGCTGAGTTCGATCAGAACTAGCGCTGAGGCTTCGAGCGGCTCAATAAAGCCCGCTGACAGGCCAACTCCCACGCAATTTTTGACCCAGAAGCGTTCACGATAGCCTGGCTCAAAGCTGAGTAGCCGGGGAGTTAATCCGTCCAGTCCTGCGGCTCGTCCGGTAGACTTTAGGTATTGATCAAGAACCGCTTCCGTTTCGGCGGCCGACTGATAGTCGGTTGAAAATACATGCCCTACGCCTCGCCGATGCTGGAGTCCAATATCCCAAACCCAGCCGTTGCGCTGCGCTGTGGAGTGTGTTGTTGCGGCAATTGGCGCATCGTCATTGTCGTAGGGCACTTGTACGGCTAGGGCGGCGTTGTTGAAAAGATATTGGCGCTTAGAATTCAGCGAAACACCATAGTGTCCACCAAGTAGCATGCTTTTAAAACCGGTGCAGTCGATAAACAGATCACCCTCTATGTCGCCTGCTTGCTCTGTTTTTATCGCGCTGATGTAACCATGATCATCACAGAGTACCTCGGTGACATCGGCTTCGATATGGGTTACACCGAGCCTCGACACGGCATTCTCTGTCAATAACGCGGCAAACTTGCCTGCATCGAGGTGGTATCCATAATTGACGGTGTAGGCATAGTCTGGGATGCCAAGTTGTTTTGGTGCGCGTCCAAGCTCGCAGACCGCATACTGAGGTGTTACCGCTTGCGCGAACGAAAGGTTGCCGGCGTCACCGTTCAGCCAATACTCAGCAAGATTTACCGTATCAAAGCCCTCCGGAAGCGAGAAGGGGTGGTAATAGGGCTCGTCGCCTAGATTGAGCCAGTCTTTGAACCACGTTCCCTG
>MDTA01027139.1_pt1 | contig 13913 bp, 12 predicted proteins | sample 811151 | NCBI WGS metagenome assembly MDTA01 (sample SAMN05326648, study PRJNA326480) | marine metagenome | isolation source: seawater | place: Indian Ocean: South | collected 2010 | reverse complement strand
TAGTCCATTAATTCAGAATCTTTATACCCGGTTCTATATACTGGAATCCCACCAATAACTTGACCAATTTCATCGCCATAATTATTAATTTGCATATATGGAACACTGTATCCACTAAAAACAGGGTTTGAAAAATCATCTCTTTTCCAATCATATCCGCTAATTTGTTCAAAAACTAGCTTATAGGCAAGGTTATTATTCCCATGAGCAAATCTTACAGAATAATCTTTATATAGATTTGATTTTTCTCCTTGATTATTTGTCATACCTCCTTTAAGATTAAAACTTAATCCTCTGTAGAAATGTGGTGTCTTCGAATTTATAAACATTATACCTGAATAAGCATTTGCACCATAAAGAGCTGAAGAGGCACCAGGCATAAATTCAATATTTGCTATATCTATTTCGGGTATGCCTAATAGATTACCAATAGAAAAAGATCCATTGGTGACTGGTGCATTATTTGCGCCATCGACTATTTGAACTAAATTGGAATTATATGTCGTGCCATAGCCTCTACCAGTTACTGATTGGTTTAAAATACTATTTCTTCTTAATTCAATATCTCTCAAATTATCCAAAGATTCATAGAACCCAACTGAAGGTGTTTTTCTAATATCTGAAGCATCAATTTTCTCGATAGAAACAGGTGCCTTCATATAAGATTCTTTCACTCTTGAGGCCGAAACAACGACATCATCTGCCATAAAATTTTTCTGTTTCATTACAATATTAAAATTTGTTTTATCATTATTTATTATAATATTTTTTGTTGAATATCCCATATAGGAAACTATTAAGTTGAATGGTTTATTTAGCTCAGTTTCTAAAACAAATTTCCCTTCACTATCTGTTGCTGTACCTATAAAATAATTTTCAATATATACATTTACACCAATTAAAGGATTATTAAATTCATCAGTTATAGTTCCAATAATGTTAGTTTTAGCAAACATAAAAGAAATAAATATAAATGTAATTAGAAGATTACTTATGGATTGTATAAATTTCAACGTTTCTCCCCTATGATAAATAGATTTTATTAGATAATATATTTTACTTATTGTTAATGCAATGATCATATCAAATTATTTAATTAATCAAAGAAAACTAATTTTGGGTAACAATATTAAATTCTTTCTCAAAAACTTTAAAATATAGATAACAAAAAAATCTTAACAATGCAGAAATTAACATGGATAGCTGAATTGGGGTAAAATCAAAATCAGATAAATAATTATTAATTATCGAAGAATCCACGATTGAACCCGCTAATAGAGCTCCAATAAATATTGCTATACCTTCCCCTAGTCTGAGTAATGAGGTATATTTTGCAATATCTCTTTTTTCAACCAAATCGTAAGTTATGTTAAATGTAGACAGCGAAAAACCTGAAAAGGTTACACCAGCCATTAAATTTATTAACAATATAAATGTTATTAAAATCAAACCATTTAAATAATAAGATGCAACCCAAAATAAAGGTAATATATATAAAATAGTCGTACAGATCTTTAATGACTGTAAATTACCATTCAATTTTATAAATTTTCCCCAATATTTTGAAGATATTAAATTTGCAATCCACCAAGAAACCGTACATAATGAAAGTATTAAATTTGAAAGTCCCAATGTGCGTAATATGTAAATAGCAAATAATGGTCCTAAAAACATCACCGAAAAATTAATAGCTGATTTAAAAATTATAAATTTTAATGTTAACTTATTTTTTAAAAAGAAAAAAAAATTGTTATTTATCTTATTTTTAAAATTTGAAAACTCATCTTTTTTATTTAAAAAATATGTTGAAGAAATTCTGCCGAGTGCAGCTATAAAAAAAATAATTGAAAATCCTATATTTAATTTATCATCATAATATTTTAATATAAAACCACCTATTAAAATTGCAATTAAAACATAAAAGCTAATTATACGATTTCTTGAACCATGATAATTTCCTCTTATTCTCTTTGGTACCAAGTATCCCATCCATGATGTCCATATTGGATCAACTAATGAATTACTGACAAAATATAGAATGAACCAAAAAAATATTATGTAAAAATATGGGATGTATATCATGATAAAAATCAATATTAACCACAATAAAGATTGAATAAAAGATATAGAAATAACGATATATTTTAATGTTTTAAATTTTAAAACAAGATTATTTGAAAATATTTGTAAAAATGCTCCAAACAATTGAGGAAAAGAATTTAAAATACTTATTTGGAAAGCTGAATATCCAAGGAAAACAGCCATAGCTGAAAGGTAATTTTCTCCCATGCCATACATAAATGCCCACATTGATCCTTCAATAGTTGAAAATTTCAAACTATTTTTAAGTGATTTTTTCTTCAAATAATTTTAGATTTGATCTTTATAAAGTATGTTTGGGTATACATTAAGTATCTTTATTTATTATTAAATATAATTTTATACTTAAATATTCATTTGTCTAATAAAAATTGAAATTAAGAATTATTTAAAGGTAAAATAAATTATTTATTATTTTTATTTTCCACATATTCTAAATCATTGATTTTTTTTAAAGAATAATAAGAATTACAACCAGATATTCCAACACTTTTTGCATTCTCTAAATTTAAATATCCGTTATCTGATACAATTGAATCATCAATTGTTATATTTTGAACTTCACCAATAATAAGCACAGTATTATTTAAATTAATATCTATATGGTCAATATATTTCATGCCAATTTTTATGATACTTTCTTTAACGAAAGGTGCTTTAAAATTATATAAATATTCTTCATTAAAATTACATTTATCGAATTCTGATTCTTCTTGACTATACTTAACTGATGTTTTATGAGCATGTTTATAATATTTTTCATGTACATGATTTATTGTATACATTTTAGTACTTAAAATATTTGTTAACGTATTTCTAACGACTTTTTCTACTGGCCGTGAGAACATACCTATTAATGCAGGATTACTTCCTATATGAACTACCGAACTAAAAATAGCCAAATTAGTTATATTGTTTTTAGCTATAGTGCCAATTAAATTGGCAGGTTTAATTCCTGTAATTGAATTTATTATATTAATTCGGTAAGTAGATTCTAAATTTTGAACATCTTTTTTCAAGAAATACAAATTATTTTTCCTTTTATCTTAAAATTTAAATAACTAAATATTTATTCTAGCCAATTTAAATGTACCTTTAATTTCAAATAACCATTTTCCAGATAAAGTATATTTTCATAATTATTATTAATAATGGCATTTGAAAAATTAAATATACCACTTCTACCTATCAAATCATCCTCAGTTAATTCATCCTTATCATAAACAAAAAGCTCTAAATCTTTATAAAAGTAATTAGATATTATATCTGTAAAAAAAAATATATCAATTGGAAGATTAGATTTTTCTACCTCAATTCTTATGGGTGAAATAATCAATGGTTGATTTTCTTCAGAAAAGATTAAATAAATATCAGGATATGATTCATCATCCCATTTATTTCCATTACTATTCACAGGTTGAAACTCAAACAATTCTATTTTTGTGATTCTTACAGAATTATAAGAAAAATATGTAGGAAAGTGGTTTATGTCGCATGATGAGGAAATAATAACTATGAATAATAATAAAAATTTCAAAATATTATGTTTTTGAGCAAATTAAATCAAATAAATATGTATGGTTTAAATTAACAAGTATTTAATATGTAATGTCGGAGCGAATGGATTTGAACCATCGACCCCTTGAACCCCATTCAAGTGCGCTACCGGACTGCGCCACGCCCCGATTTATTTGTATTTATTAATAGTTTTCAGGATATCATCTAATCCACTCTTTACTTTCATTAGAGCATCAATATTATTAGCAGATGATTTTATATTTTTTTTACTCGAAGTATCTCCAAAATCATTTGTTTTTTTTCCATTATCCTTTAAATACTGCCTAGCACCTTTAATTGTATATTTCTTTTCATGCAAAAGCTTTTGTATAATTTTAAAATTGTCAATATCTTTCTTTTTATAAACACGATTTCCAGCACGATTTTTGTCGGGTTTTATACTAGGAAATTCTGTTTCCCAATATCTTAAAACATATTGTTTAAGTCCTAATATATTTGAGACTTCGCTGATTGAATGATAAAGTTTAGACATTATTTTAACATATATTTAAATTAAAGTATTACTTTAACTTACGGACACTTTACTAGATATTGCAATTCGAATATTATTTTATGTACTTATCGGGACTAATATATTTAATACCAAATGCTTCTGCGACTCCCTTATGCGTAATATTTCCATTAATCGAATTCAAACCCGATAATAAAGAAGAGTTTTCACGCATGGCAGCTTTATAACCTATTTGGGCTATTTGTTTAATATAAGGAAAAGTAACATTTGTTAATGCTGTTGTTGAAGTATATGGAACAGCACCAGGCATATTTGCGACACAATAGTGAATTATTCCATCAACTTCATAAATTGGTTTTTCATGTGTTGTAGGTTTACAAGTTTCAACACAACCTCCTTGATCTACAGCAACATCAACAATAACACTACCTTTTTTCATTAAGGCAAGCATTTTTTTATTAACTAAATTTGGTGCTTTAGAGCCAGGGATGAGTACAGCACCGATTAGAAGATCTGTTTTTGGTAATAAATCAATAATATTGTGCCTATTTGAATATATTGTAAAAACATTTTCTGGCATGATATCGTCGAGATATTTCAATCTTGTTGGATTCACATCAAGTATATTTACTTTTGCTCCAAGACCAGAAGCTACTTTGGCAGCATTTAAACCGACGACACCACCACCAATAATGGTAACAGTAGCTGGTGATACACCTGGTACACCACTTAAAAGAAGTCCTCTTCCACCCATATTAGCTTCTAATGCTTTTGCTCCATTTTGAATAGCCATTCTTCCAGCTACTTCACTCATTGGTATTAGAAGGGGTAGTTGTCCGTTTTCTAACTGTACTGTTTCATATGCAATTCCAATTGCTTTAGTTTGAATAAAACCCTTCGTTAACTTTTTATCAGCGGCGAAATGTAAATATGTAAATATAATCTGATTATTTTTTATCATTTTCAATTCTACAGGCTGAGGCTCTTTTACCTTAACAATCATTTCTGAACGATTAAAGATATCTTTTGCTGATTTCACTATCTCTGCCCCAGCTTTGATATATTCCTCATCTTGAATACCACTTCTACTCCCTGCAGATTCTTGTACAAGTACACGATTACCATTTCTTACGAGATCTTCAACTCCAAATGGTAGCATTGATACACGATTTTCATTGTTTTTTATTTCAGTTGGAACACCTATGATCAATTTAACACCTAATAATTATCTTTTTTTACATTTGATTTTTTGTTTTTAGAAAATTCTTTTTTATTTTTTCTATTAAATCTACTAGTTTTTTTTGATTCTTGTTCCTTATATCCTTCTGGCTTTTCAGTCAAGTGTTTCATACTCAAATTATAACGGCCCATATTATCAATTTCCATTAACTTGACATCAATTATATCGCCAACTTTTACAACATCTTCAACCTTTTCAACTCTTTTCCAATCCATTGCAGAAATATGAACAAGACCACTTATTGTTGGTGTTAATTCAACAAATGCACCAAAGTCCATGATGCGATCAACTTTTCCTTTATATTTTTCTCCAACTACAGGCTTCATTGAATAGCTATCAACAATGGCTTTCACTTGATCTAGTTTTTCTTGATTTGTACCAAATATATTTGTTTTTCCGTCTTCAGCAATATCAATTTCACATTCGTAGTCAGTACATAACTGCTTGATATTTTTACCGCTCGGTCCAATAAATTGACCAATAATATCCACAGGTAAAGAAGATGTCATAATTTTAGGCGCATATTGAGATAATTGAGGTCTTTCTTTTCCGAGACACTCGTTCATTAAATCTAAAATATGAAAACGAGCCTCTTTTGCTTGATCAAGCGCTTCTTTTAATAAATCATATGGTAATCCATCAATTTTCAAATCCATTTGAATTGCTGTAATGCCCGACCTTGATCCTGCAACTTTAAAATCCATATCTCCTAAATGATCTTCAGTGCCAAGTATGTCAGTAAGTATTGCATAGTTTTTTTCATCTTCCATAACCAACCCCATGGCAACTCCAGCTATGGGCTCTTTCAATGGAACACCTGCATCTAAAAGCGAAAGCGTTCCTGCACATACTGTAGCCATTGAAGATGATCCATTTGACTCCATAACTTCAGATACAACCCTAATTGTATAAGGAAATTCTTCATTAGATGGTAAAGCTCTTTTAATAGCTCTTTCTGCTAGATTTCCATGCCCGACCTCCCTACGAGAGGTACTAAACATTCTTCTGACCTCACCTACACAATACGGTGGAAAATTATAGTGAAGCATAAAAGGTTTATAGTTTAATCCATCTAAATTATCTAACATCTGTTCATCTCGTTTACCACCGAGTGTGGCAACAGCAAGTGCCTGTGTTTCGCCTCTCGTAAACAGACAGGAACCATGAGAACGAGGTAATATTTCAGTAGAAATTGAAATATCACGAACAGTTTTTGTATCTCTTCCATCTGCCCTAGATCCACCCAAGGTTCGTCCTCTTAAATCAGCCGTGATTTCATCATCTATGATAGTTTTAATTTTACCTAGTTCGTCAGGATATTCTTCCTCAAGTTGATCAACAATACTTTTTTTGAATTCACTAATATCATCATATCTCTGAAATTTTAGTTTGGGATCATTCAGAGAACTAATTTTTCCATCGAGTAGAGCTTTCACATCTTTAATTAATTTTTCATTTTCTTGAATTTCAGCAACTTCTCTCTTTTCAGATCCAATTTCAGAAACTAGTTGATTTTGTAAATTTATTAAATCTTTAATCGCCTCATGAGCAACTTTAATAGCCTCTAATAATTCCTCTTCAGAAATAAAATCAGCCTCACCTTCTACCATGACAATTGATTCAGTAGTACCTGAAACAATGATATCATAATCACTTTTAGTTATTTGTGTATTTGTGGGACTGGCAATGATCTCTCCTTCAATTCTACCTACGTGAACAGAAGCAACTGGTCCATTCCAAGGAATATCTGATATTGCGAGCGCTGCTGATGCACCAATAGTTCCAAGGACATCGGGATTATTTTCTCCATCATACGATAACACATTTATCATGATTTGAGTTTCATTGAAAAATCCTTTGGGAAATAATGGTCTGAGTGGTCTATCAGTTAATCTTGCTGCTAGAATCTCCATCTCTGATGGTCTAGCTTCACGTTTGAAGAAGCCTCCAGGGATTTTTCCAGAAGCATACATTTTTTCTCGATAGTCTACTGATAGAGGGAAAAAACCCTTATCTTCAGCATCTCCCTTTGTGGCGCATACCGCGACAAAAACAACTGTTTCACCCTGAGTTACAACTACGGAACCATTTGCCTGCCTGGCAATTCGACCAACTTCTAAACTTAGTTTACGTCCTGAAAAATCAATTTCTTTTTTTGTCATTTTTTCTCTTATTTATAATATTTATTTACGGATTCCCAACTTCTCAATAATTGCAATATAATTTTTGGAATCTCTTTTTTTAATATAACTCAATAATCTTCTTCTTTTTGAGACTAATCCTAGTAAACCTCTTCTACCAGCGTGATCTTTTTTATTAGACTTGAGATGTTCTGTTATATTATTTATTCTCTCTGTTAATATTGCTACCTGAACTTCTGGAGCACCAGTATTTTCATGATTATCACCAAACTCTTTTACAAGTTTCTTTTTATTTTCAATTGTTATTGACATTTAAAAAATTATCTCCTTTTTTTATCATGCCTTTTTCTACCAAGTATTTAAGGCAGAATAATTCATCTTTTCTAATTTGGTTAATTAATTTGTTTTTTGAGTCAAATTTTCTTTCTTTCCTGACAAATTGAATAAATTCAATTCTCAGCTCTTTCTCATATAGATTTAAGTTATTGTAATTAAATAAGTAAACCTCTATTAGTTTTTCTTTTTCAGATTTAAATGTCGGCCTAAAGCCAATATTACACATGCCATAATATGTTGTTTTATTAATTTTTGTTAAAACAATAAAAACTCCATTATCAGGTATTAGCGTTAATTTATTAATAAGATTGATATTTGCAGTAGGATAACCAATAGTTCTCCCTCTGCCATCTCCTTTTACAACTTTACCTTTTATGGATAAGTTCCGACCTAGTAACTTATTAACTTTTCTTACTCTTCCTATAGCTATAAGTTTTCTAATTAATGAACTACTTATTATATTATTATTTTCGCGTAAAGCTTTTACTTCGATAACATCATATTCATAATAATTTAACTTCGATTTTAAAAAGTAAATATCACCCTTTTTTTTAAATCCAAATCTATGATCATGTCCAACTACTATTATTTTTGGATGAAAATATTTTATAATTATCTTATCCAAAAAAGTCTCAGCTGATAATTTTGAAAAATTAATATCAAAGGGTAAAACTACAACATGGTCAATTCCAATTTCTTTTATTAATTTTATTTTCTCATCAATGCTTGAAATTATATCTTTATGATTTCCTTTTTTTTCTAGAACATGTCTAGGATGTGGATCAAAAGTCACTACGACTGTTTCGCTATTTAATGCTTTAGAATTATCGATTAATACCTGAAAAAGCTTTCTATGCCCAATATGAATACCATCAAAAGTTCCAATTGTTAGAACTGTGTTTCTTAAGTTTTGACTGTTAATCAGGTTACTGATGAAAGCCATTCATTCAAATTTTCTATACGAATTGCATTAGCTTTTGTATATGACCCTACTTTTGTTCTACATAAATGGATCAAATGCCCACAAGTGTTAAGTTTATTTGCAATATCTCTGGCTAATGATCGTATGTATGTGCCTTTACTACAAGAAACTTTAAATTTTATTTCGTCATTGTTATAATCTAAAAGTTCAATTTTGTATATATTAATTGGCCTAGGCTCTAATTTAATATTAATTCCTTTCCTAGCAAGTTTGTATAGCGGAACTCCATTTCGTTTCAATGCTGAAAACATGGGAGGAACTTGATAACTTCTGCCCATAAATTGAAGTAAGATATTATTAATTTTTTCTGAATTTAATTTCGGTACATCTAAATCTTTGCATATTGTTCCGGTAGGATCTAAAGTATTTGTTTCAATACCTAATTTTATGGTTCCTTCATACTCTTTTTGTAAAAGCATAAGCTTGTCAGATTCTTTTGTCTTTCTCCCTGTACATAAAACAAGCACACCTTCAGCAAATGGGTCTAAAGAACCTGCATGCCCTACTTTGTTCGGTTTAATTTGGTTTTTTACTTTTTTAACAACATCAAAAGATGACCAATCAATTGGTTTCCAGAATGGAACAATCAAGTCAATGTTACTATTTTTCACTTAGTTGCCGCATTAATATTGTCATCTTCTCAGCATTTTTTAAAGTATCATCATAGTGAAATTCTATATCTGGCATAAATTTAGAATTCCATTTTTTTGATACCTGAAATTTATAAAAACTATTTTTTTTATTTAATTCGCCAGTAAGATATTCAATTGGTTTTTCATTATTTATAAAACTTATATATACAGTTGCTAGTCTAAAGTCAGATGACATTTTAACATTGGTAATAGTCATGAGCCCTAATCCTACCGGATTGAAATTATTTCTTAATATTGGATCAATAATTTTTTTCAGATGATCTGCAAGCCTATCTTTTCTACTGTAGGATCCCATTTTCTGTGTTAAACTAATGTTCGCTTAACCTCAACTATTTCATAAAACTTAATCAAATCACCTTCGATAAATTTATCAAAACCCTCTACGGCGATACCGCACTCGAAACCAGTATTGACTTCATTAACATCATCTTTGAAACGTTTCAAGGAGGTTAATTTTCCTTCATGAATAATTTCTTCGTCTCTTTCTATTCTCAAAAGTGCATTTCGAATTGCTTTTCCATTTTTAACATATGATCCTGCGATCACATCTTTTCTTCCGATTTTAAAGACATTTCTAACCTCTGCCACACCTAGTGCCTCTTCAATTTTATCTGGCCTTAACAACCCTTCAAGTGCTAATTTGACATCATTTACTGCATCATAAATCACGCTGTAATTTCTAACATCAATACCATTTTGCTTTGCTATATATTTTGCTTCATTTGATACACCAACATTAAATGCAAGAATAATTGCACCCGAAGCAGTACATAGAGTGACATCATTTTCATTAACCATCCCTACAGATCGATGAATTATATTCACAGCAACCTCTTTATTTGACAATGCCATAAGCGCGTCACTTAGTGCTTCAATTGAACCATCAACATCACCTTTAACGACGATATCTAAGTTTTGTAATTCACCATGAGATATTTGCTGACCAATTTGATCTAAAGTAAGATGCTTAAATCTACGTTGCTCTGCCTCGCGTTTCAATTGACTCCTTTGAAGCGCAATTCTTCTCGCTTCACGCTCGTCTTTCATCACATTAAGACCATCTCCAGCATTAGGCACTTCTTCAAAGCCTAACACTTGAACTGGATCAGATGGTCCAGCAGATTCTACTCTTACCCCTCTCTCGTTTAATAAGGCTCGAACTTTTGAATATTGTGTACCACAAATAAATATATCGCCTTTTCTCAATGTTCCTTTTTCTACTAAGACTGTGGCTACTGCACCTAAACCTTTATCAAGTCGTGACTCAATAACAGTTCCCTTGGCAGAAATTTCTGCATTAGCTTTAAGATCGAGCATTTCTGCCTCAAGCAATATTTTATCTAATAATTCAGGAATACCTATACCAGTTTTAGCTGAAATCTCGCTGCACTGAATATTTCCACCATAATCTTCAACAACTAATTTCTGTTCAGTTAATTGTTGCTTAATCTTATCAGAATTTGATTCAGGCCTATCAATTTTATTAATTGCAACAATTATTGGCACGCTGGCTGCTCTGGCATGGTCTATTGCCTCGATAGTTTGAGGCATGACAGAATCATCTGCTGCAACAATAATAACTACTATATCAGTTACTTGAGCTCCCCTAGCGCGCATAGCCGTAAAAGCAGCATGACCAGGTGTATCTAAAAATGTAATTTTCTTACTATTTTCAAGCGTAACTTCATAAGCACCAATATGTTGAGTGATTCCTCCTGCTTCTCCTGCCACAACATTATCATTTCTTACAAAGTCTAACAATGAGGTTTTACCATGATCTACATGCCCCATAACTGTAACTACAGGAGCTCTTGGAGTGGCATTTTTATCGTCCTTATCATCACTTTTCAATTCAACCATATCAACTACTACATCTTTTATGGTATCAATTTCAAATCCGAATTCATCTGCTATTAACATCATTGATTCCATTTCTAGTCTCTGATTAATAGTTACCATTAAGCCCATTGACATGCATGACATTATTACTTCATTTACAGAGACATCCATTGATTGAGCGAGCTCATCGACAGATGTAAACTCGGGCAAGCGAATAATTTTTTTTGAATCTAATTTTTCAACTTCAACAGTTTCAACTCTTTTTTGTTTTTTTGTTTTCTTCTTAAGTTTTTGTCCAAATGTTGGAAGCACTGGTTTTTTTGACTTTTTATCAGAGGCTCCTTTGCCAAAACGAGTTTGATTTATTTTATCAGCTATTGAAGCTACATTAATTTTTTTAAGTTTCCTTGGCTTAACTGACCTATAGCTTATTTTCTCAGCTTCAGATTTAAGATCTTCTTTTTTTAATTTTTCCTTCTTTGATTTTTTTAAATCAGTTTTTCCTTGCTTCTGTTTTTCTAATTTATCTTTTTCTTCTTTAGTAGCATATCTAACTATTTTTAAACTGCTTTGAGGTTTTTCTTCTTTGTCGATTACATTCTTATTTTCCCGAAGGTTTTCTTTATCTTTATCAACTTTATTTTTCTCATCTATTTTTTCTTGTTTTTCTTTTTCTTGTTTTTCTTTTTCTTGTTTTTCTTTTTCTTGTTTCTTCTTTTCTGAAATTCTTTGTTTTTCTGCTTTAATTCTCTCTTTCAAAGATAAGGAAATTGCTTCACTCTTTTCGTCAATATCACTTTTTACGGTTGAATCTTCATTCGTGCTAGAGTCAACTCTCCTTGTATCGAGCACTGCCATTCTTGCTTGGTCTTTTCGATACCTATCAATTTGCTGCCTCTCTCTAGCAAATTCATTTAAAATCAAATCGTATGTTTCCATATCGACTTTCATCATTGGACTAGTTACTTTTATCCCCTTTCCCTCGAGAAAAGAAATAATATCATCATGAGATATGTTTAACTCTTTAGCTATTTTGAAAATTTGTTTCTTTTTGATTATTTCTGCCATTTTACTTTAAAGATTCTAATCCTTTTTCATTTGATTCTTTTTGAATGTCGGTAGTATTATCTTCAACATTATTTTCATTACTAGATAGTAAATCTATTTTTTGCAATATATTTTCTGCTATTCTATTAATTGTTTTTTCGCCAAAACCGTTGATGGATAACAATGACTTTCTTTCTGCATCTAAAAAGTCATTCCCTGTTGAAATATTTAATTTGGAAAGTGCTTCTATCTGAGACGGTGATATACCATCTATTTCATCAAGATAAATTTCAGTTTTCTCACCTTCATAATCAGATTTTTTAACTGCATCAATCATATATCCTGTTACTTCAGATGCTAACCTTATATTCTGTCCATTTCTACCAATTGCAATAGGTAATTCATCATCTTCGAAAACAGCTACTACGTAAGGCCTATCTTCATCTATATATAAATCAATTGGTTTTGCGGGTGATAATGCCCTTGAAATTAAAATTTCAGGTCTTTGACTAAAGTTGATTATATCTATCTTTTCTCCATTAAGCTCTCGGACAACTGCTTGTATTCTACTACCTCTCATACCAACACAAGACCCAACAGCATCAATTCTTCTATCAGATGAATAAACAACTACTTTACATCTATCACCAGGCGCCCTAGAGACATTTTTTATTTCAATGATACCATCTTCTACTTCGGGCACTTCCATTTCAAAAAGCTTCCTGACAAAATCATTATCACTCCTTGAAAGAATGATCTCAGGGCCTTTCGCAGACCATTCAACTTTTTTAATAATCGATCTAATATTATCACCTCTACGATATCTATCATTATCAATTTGTTCATTTCTAGGTAATTTCATTTCTACCTTATCGATGTTTACAAACAGATTATCTCTTTGAATTTGATGAACATTTCCGATTACTATTTCTCCAACCCTTTTAAAAAACTCATCATAAACTGACATCTTTTCGACTTCACGAATTTTTTGACTCAAAAACTGCTTTGCTGTATTTATTAAGCGTCTGCCAAAATCAGCAGGATCGATTATTTCCACATACAAATCGTCAATCTCGAGATCAGGCTCTTCTTTAAGTGCTTCTTCTAAACTTATTTCGCAAACTGGATCAAAAACTTCATGAACGACTATTTTTTCCTGATAAATTTCTATTTCACCTTTTTCCATATTAACAATCACACTAAAATTCTCTCTATCCTCACCATACTTTTTGTGTATTAATGACATGAAAAGTTCTTCGATAATCGTTCCTAAATTTGTTCGGTCAATATTTTTTTCTCTGGCTATTGCAACAAATGCTTCAATAATTTCTTTATTGATCAAGTCGAAATCCTTTTATTATTATATAATTTTTCTATAAAAAAAGAAAGTGGGCAACTAACCCACTTTTCATATTTAAATATTAACAGTTTTTTACCATATAAACCAACAGAAGATTATATAGATAAGTGTTTCGAAAATGCTTTTATTTCCTCTAAAATGGTTCTGTGTGTATTGGAAATCTTGTCATTTTCCAAGAGCAAATCG
>MDTA01040695.1_pt1 | contig 13914 bp, 18 predicted proteins | sample 811151 | NCBI WGS metagenome assembly MDTA01 (sample SAMN05326648, study PRJNA326480) | marine metagenome | isolation source: seawater | place: Indian Ocean: South | collected 2010 | reverse complement strand
GTAAAAAGTGGAAATGCTGATGATGCAGCTTTTTTAATGAAAAATGCATCTTCAGTAATTATTGTACCAGGTTATGGAATGGCAGTTGCACAAGCTCAGCATGCTTTAAGAGAGATGGTAGATGCCCTAAAAAAAAATGGTGTAAAAGTTTCTTATGCTATACATCCTGTTGCGGGTAGAATGCCAGGACATATGAATGTATTATTGGCTGAAGCCAATGTTCCCTACGACGAAGTATTTGAGTTAGAAGAAATAAATAATGATTTTGCTAATTGCGATGTAGCGTATGTTATTGGTGCAAACGATGTAACAAACCCGGTGGCAAAATCTGATCCACAAAGTCCAATTTATGGAATGCCAATATTAGATGTAGAGAAAAGTAAATCAGTATTATTTGTAAAAAGAAGCTTATCACCTGGATATGCTGGGATAGATAATTATCTTTTTTATAGAGATAATACATTAATGTTGTTTGCTGATGCTAAGAAAATGACAGAAGAAATAGTTAAGAGTTTATAGATTGACTAAAATTTATTGTGATATTGCTGACATAAGTCAGATTAATAAATTTAATAAGAAGAAAATAGTAAAAGGTTTTACAACTAACCCTAGTTTAATGAGGAATGCTGGAGCAATAAATTACCATAAATACTCTAAAAAAATACTTAAAATAACAAATAAACCAGTATCATTTGAAGTTTTCGCTGATGATATTAAAAATATGATTATACAAGGGATTAAAATAAGCAAATGGGGAAAAAATGTTTATGTAAAAGTTCCAGTAACAAATTCTAAAGGTGAATTTATGGGAAAGGTAATTAAAACTCTTAACAAAAATAACATAAAATTAAATATTACTGCAGTATATACATCTCAACAAACAAAAAAGATTTTAAAAAAAATCAATAAAAAAACAAAAGTAATAATTTCAATATTTGCTGGAAGGATGGCAGATACTGGCAAAGATCCTTTACCACAATTTATTGAGAGTATAAAAATTGCAAAAAAATTTAAAAATGTTGAAATTTTGTGGGCAAGTACCAGAGAGCCTTATAATTACATTCAAGCGAAACAGATTGGTTGTCAGATAATAACCGTACCTCCAGTTATAATTGAAAAAATTGAAAGTTTTGGAAAGTCATTCCAAAAACTTACCATTGATACTGTGAAAGGTTTCTTAACAGACAGCAAGAAGTCAAGATTTACTTTATAGAATTGGTTGCGGGGGACGGATTTGAACCGCCGACCTCAAGGTTATGAGCCTTGCGAGCTACCAGGCTGCTCCACCCCGCGTTAATTATATTCGATTTTTTAATTTATTTAGTTTCTTAACTCTTTTAATATTTTCTTGTAAAATTCTCTTTTTTTTTTCAGAAGGCTTTTCATAGGTATTTTTTAATTTAATAATTTTATAAAAACCATCTTTCTGAAGTTTTCTTTTTAAAACCCTCAAAGCTTGTTCAACATTATTATCTTTAACTTCTATTTTAATAACTACCTCCAAAAGAAAAACTAAATATCATTAAATTTTAATCTTGTCTATTTTTTTATCCTTTATTATTTTTTTTTAATTTTTGTTCTCTCTTAATTCTTCGATCAGCCTTTTCTAGAGCTTCTAAAAGTTCTCTTTGCGAAAATAATCCCATTGCTACGGGATCTTTTGGGTTTAAATTATTAAAATTCCAATAACTTTTATTTCTTATAGATTTGACTGATGAACTTGTTATTCCCACTAATTTAGATATTTGGGAGTCTTTCAATTTAGAATGATTTTTTAGTAACCACAAAGCAGAGTCTGGTTTGTCTTGTCTTTTAGATAATGGAATATATTTTTTAATTTTTTTACTCTCAGAACTTATTTGAATATCATTTTCAGATATATTTAAAGGTCTAGTAGTATCTTTGCTAGAAAGATCAATTTCTTCTTTTGTTAATTGACCCGCAATAATCGGATTATAACCAACTATTCCTTTTCCTACTTCTCCATCAGCTATACTTCTTATTTCAACTTCATGCATTTTACAAAAGTCTGCAATTTGTTTAAATGTTAATGAGGTATTTTCTACTAACCATACAGCTGTAGCAACTGGCATTAATGGAGCATTACTCATTTTTTATTATTTTGAAGACCTAAAGTTTTGAAATTTTTTATTAAATTTGCTAACTCTTCCTTTATCTAATATTTTTTGTTTTCCACCCGTCCACGCAGCATGAGATTTAGGATCGATCTCTAGCTTTAAAACCTCTCCTTCTTTTCCCCATGTCGACCTCGTTTCAAACTGTGTCCCATCGGTCATTTGCACTTTAATAGTATGATAGTTTGGATGAATTTTTTTTTTCATAGCGGTCTTATAGCAAAACCTTTCTATAAAACAATTAAAAGTTTGTTATTAAATTGGTTAAATCTTTATAAATAGTTTCAGATGCAGCTATAATTTTATGATTTTTTATTTTTTTTGTGTCAATTTGGCTAGTAATACCTCCTGCCTCACTTATAATTATGATACCTGCAGCTATATCCCATATATTTAATTTATTTTGATAAAAACCATCTAATCTACCAGACGCGACATAGGCCAGGTCTAATGCAGCGCTTCCGCTTATCCTAAGATTTATTTCATCTTTTATTATACCGCTTATGTTTGAGCCAAATAAACAATCATCCAAATTATTTTTCTTTGAAACCCTGATTCTTTGATTATTATAAAAAGCACCAAGATTTTTTTCAGCATAAAAAATTTCGTTTTTTATTGGATCATATATAACGCCAGAAATAATTTCTTGATCACTCATAAAAGCTACGGATATACAAAAATGTGGAATTCCGTGTAAAAAATTAGTTGTACCGTCAATTGGATCAATTACCCAAAAATTTTTACTATTATTTCTTAATTTTGTGCCAATTTCTTCACTGATTATAGAAAAATTTTTTTTTGATAATTCATTAATTAAAATCTTTTCAATTTTTTTATCGGAGTTTGTTACAAAATCTTTTGGCCCTTTCTTTGAAACTTGTAAATTTTCAAGTTCTCCGAAGTCACGAATTAATACCTTGGAAGCTTTCTCACATGCTTTTATCATCAAATTTAAATTTGGAGAGATTGATTTCATATTTAGATTTTTTTTATGTATTCCATTGTTCTTGTATCAACAATTATAACATCCCCACTTTCTACAAAAGGAGGCACTTGTACATTTATACCGTTTTCAAGTATAGCTGGCTTGTAGGAAGATGCTGCTGTTTGACCTTTAATCGCTGCATCTGTAGTTTCAATCTTACATTCAATTTGATTTGGGAGATAAATATTTATAGGTGTTTCATTATAAATACCAATTTTAACTTCTAGGCCTTCTGTAAGAAATTTTATTTTTTCTCCCATTAAATCTTTTTTTAATGATAGCTGCTCAAAAGATTTGTTATTAATAAAATGAAACTCACCTCTATCTTCATATAAAAAATTATAATCTACTTCTTCTACAACAGCTCTTTCAACATTATCACTTGATCTAAAACGTTCATTTAGCTTTGTCTGTTTGTTTATACTTTTCATTTCAACCTGATTAAAAGCTCCTCCTTTTCCAGGTTTTACATGTTGAGTTTTAATAACTTCCCACAGATCATTTTTATGTTCAATTATCATTCCTATTTTTATTTCATTCCCTGAAATTTTCATTTTAATTTTTTAATAGCCTCCACTGGTTTTAAATCTTTGTTTTTCCAAACGAAGCTTGAAATAGCTAAAAAGTCGGCCTTATTCAACAAAAGTTTTTTATAATTATATTGATTAATTCCTCCTATAGCTACAATTGGTTTTTTACTGATTTTTCTAATTATTTTTAAATCTTTTATCTTTGCTCTAAATTTTATATTTTTAGTTTTACTATCGTTAAAAGCCCCTAAAGCAATATAATCCGCATTATTTTTAATTGCGTTTTTTGCTTTTTTTAACGAGTTATTACAAGTGATACCTATAATTTTGTTTTTCAATATTTTTCTTGCCGTATTAATATTTGTATCTGATTGACCTAAATGACATCCATCTGCATTGACAATTTTAGCTATTAGAGGATAGTCATTAATTATAAATTTTACTTTATATATTTTACAAATTTTTTTGATTTTTCTTGAAATAATTATGATTTTATTCTTTGTATTCTTTTTTAATCTAAGCTGAAAGTATTTAACTTTGTCAGTTTTAAAAACTTCTATTAAATCATTATAAAAATTTTTATAAATTCTGTTAGGGGATATTAAATAAATAAATTTAGCTTTTAATTTCAAGTTCTTTTGACCATTTTCCTTGCGCCGCGAGTGAACACATTTTCGCACGATGGTTAAAAATCTTTTGAGTCCCTATAGTATCATCAATATTTTTTGACCAATATTTTAAAGCGCTTTGTTGCAAAGCTCTTCCATAAGAATAAGTCATTATGAAATTTGTGTTATTATTTTTACTAATTAAGTTAAGATTTTCAGTTGCTTGTACTTCACTTTGACCACCCGAAAGAAATGCTATCCCTGGGATTTCCTGAGGAACACAATCTTTTAGACATTTTAACGTTAAATGAGAAACTTCCTCATTGCTTATTTTCTCTTTTGTATTTATTCCATCTAATATCATATTTGGTTTTAATATTACTCCAGTTAAGTCAACTTTGTGAAGTATTAGTTCCTCAAAACATTTCTTTAAAACATCAGAAGTTTTATCAAAACAAACATTTGCAGAGTGGTTTCCATCCATTAATACTTCTGGTTCGACAATTGGAACCATGCCACATTCTTGTACGAGTGCAGCATATCTCGCTAAAGCATGAGCATTCGAACTTATTGATAACTTACTTGGAAAGTTATCAGAAATTAAATAAACTCCTCGCCATTTGGTAAACCTTGCTCCTAGTTTATAGTATTCTTTTAATCTTTCTCTCAATCCGTCCAATCCCTCGGTTATTTTTTCTTCGGGTGATCCAGCTAAAGATTTTGCTCCAGTGTCCACCTTTATACCTGTAACCGTACCACTTTTATTGATTAACTCAGGGATTGTTTTAGTGTCAGAGGATTGCTTAATTGTCTCGTCATATAGTATTACTCCACCAATACAGCTTTTCATACTTTCTGATGAGAATAATGTTTTTCTAAAATTAAGTCTATTTTCTTGAGTTGATTTTACTTTAACAGATTCCAATCGTTTAGTCATTGTTCCAGTACTTTCATCAGCAGCCAAAATTCCTTTTCCATCTGTTAATATTTGAAGTGAGATTTTGTTTAATTCAGTCATTATTCAAGAGCCTTTATACCAGGCAATTCTTTGCCTTCAAGATATTCTAAAAATGCTCCACCAGCAGTTGAAACAAAATTAAATGAATCAAAAATACCTACTAAGTTAAGCACAGCAACGGTGTCTCCGCCACCAGCTAAAGCAAAAACTTCTTTCTCTTTATTTTTTTCCGCAATTTTTTTTCCAATTTCAAAGCTACCTATTGCGAAACTGGGATTCTCAAAATAACCAGCGGGTCCATTCCATAATATTGTTTTGCTTATCTCGATTATATTTTTTATTTTAGCTATAGTTTTTGGACCGATATCTAAAATTAAATCATCATTTGATATTTCATTAAGTTCTTTAATTTTTGGATCACCATTTATACTTTTACCTACCACAACGTCCTCAGGGTATACTATGGAGCATGAATGATTTTTTGCAGAATTAAAAATTTCATTTATGATAATTTCACAATTATCTTCTTTTAGTGAATTACCAACTGAATGCCCCTCATGTTGAAGTATATTATTAGCCATTCCTCCTACAAAAATGATATTATCAAATCTAGGTATTAAATTTTTAATAACAGAGATTTTGGTCGAAATTTTAGATCCTCCAATGATACATGTAATTGGCTTTTTAATTTCTGTAGTAACTTTTTTTAATGCACTTATTTCATTTTGTAATTGTAGTCCTGCGTAAGAGGGCAAAAATTTTGTTATCTCGGTTACTGATGCGTGGGCCCTATGTGAGCATGAGAAGGCATCATTTACAAACAAATCGCCAAGACTTGCTAATTTTTCAGAAAAATTAATATCATTAATCTCTTCACCTTCATAAAATCTTATGTTTTCTAGAAAAATAATTTGATCTTTTGAATCATCAAATAATTTTTCTTTATTTAATTTGTGTATATCGTCTGTTATTAATTTTATTTTTTTTCCTAGTTTTTGTTTTACACTTTCACATATTGGTCTTAAAGAAAGTTCATCAACCCTTTTTCCTTTTGGTCTACCTATGTGTGAAATAACAACAATTTTAGAATTTTTTTGAATTAAATATTTAAATATAGGTAAAATTTTATTTATTCTATTTTCATCAGTAATTTTTCCATTTTTAAGTGGAACATTTAAATCTAATCTTAATAGGACTATTTTTCCATTCAACTCCTTTTGATCTTTAATATAGTTCATTAAAAATTTTTATGAATATATTCTGCTATATCACACATTCTATTAGAAAAACCCCACTCATTATCATACCATGCAGAAATTTTTCCCATATTTTTTCCAACAACGTTGGTAAGTGAAGCATCAACAATTGATGAAGAAGTATTATGATTAAAGTCAATAGAAACGAGTTTTTCGCTTGTTATTTCAAGAATTTTTTTATTTTGTTTTTTCAAAAATTTGTGAAAGGCTGAATTTATTTTTTCTATAGATAGGCTTTTCTTTGAACAGAAAACAAGCTCAATTAAAGAAACGTTGGGCGTGGGTACTCTCATTGCAACACCTTATAATTTACCTTTTAATTCAGGAATAATCTCACCTATTGATTTTGATGCCACTGTAGATGTTGGCACTATAGATTGGCCAGCTGCCCTAGCTCTTCTTGGATCCTTATGAGAATTATCTAAAATCCTCTGATCGCTTGTAAATGCATGAATTGTTGTCATAAATCCTTTTTCAATTTCAAATTCCTTATTGAGAACATTTGCTACAGGTGCAAGACAATTTGTAGTGCATGATGCTGCTGAAATTATGTTATCTTCTTTTTTAATCTTATTTTCATTTACACCAAATACCACTGTCTTATCAGCATTTTTACACGGTGCGGATACTATAATTTTTTTTGCACCATTGTTTAAATGAGGTATTAATTTATCTTTAGAATTAAATTTACCTGTACACTCAAAAACATAATCAACATCAAATTGTTTCCAATTAATTTTATTAATATCTGTTTCCTGAGTAAATGAAATTTTATTTTTATCAATAATCAAATTATTTTCATCAAATTCAATATCTGCATCAAATTTTCCATGTATTGAGTCATATTTTAAAAGATTTGAACAGGTTTCAGTATTAGTTCTATTGTTTATATGTTTAATATCAAAGTCAGAATAATTGTTTTCTATTATGGATCGAACAATCATTCTTCCAATTCTTCCCATTCCATTAATACCAACTTTAATTTTCATAATTTTTCTTTGATCTTTTCTGTAATACTTTCAATATTTAATTCAAAATTGTCATATATATCTTTATATGGTGCGCTTTTTCCAAAACTGTCTATTCCAAAATTTAATCCATTTTGGCCAGTATATTTTTTCCAATAACCAGTTTCAGAAGCTTCAATTGAAACAACTAGATCAGTTTCGTTTAATATTTTTCTACGATAGTCATCACTGTGTTTATCAAATATTTCCTGACAAGGCATTGAAACAACTTTTGAATAAATATTTTCTGTGGCTAATTTATGACTTATTTCGCATGCTAAGCTTGTTTCAGAACCAGATGATAAAATAGTAACTTTTATTTTATTATTAGTCCTAAGAATTTCGTAGGCACCGTTAGCAGAAAGGTTTTTAGAATTATGTTCCTTTCTTACAGGATTAATTTTTTGTCTAGTTAACGAAATAACACTTGGGGTATTTTTATTTTCTAGTGCTAATTGCCAGCATTCAAATGTTTCAATCATATCAGAGGGCCTAAATACATTTAAATTTGGAATTGATCTTAGACTAGTTAATTGTTCAACCGGTTGATGTGTTGGCCCATCTTCTCCTAGACCAATAGAGTCATGAGTAAATACGTAGATCACCCTTTGTTTCATCATAGCCGCAAGTCTTATCGACGGTTTGCAGTAATCACTAAAAATTAAAAAAGTTCCTCCATAAGGGATTAATTCACTGTGTAAAGCTATACCATTCATTATACCACACATAGCATGTTCCCTCACACCGTAATGTATATAATTTCCTGAAAAATTTCCTGGCTTTATAATATTATGATTTTTAGTTTTTGTATTATTTGATCCAGCAAGATCTGCAGATCCTCCAATAATATTTGAAGTTTTTGATATAATATCCAAATATTTCTCGGAACATTTTCTAGTTGCCATTGGCTCCAAAGATTTTAAATAGTCTGATTTTGCCTTTTCAATTGCAGACGTTTTAAAATTATTTGAAAGAGATAATTTTGACCAGCCTATAGCAGATAATTTTTGTTGATAATTTTTTTTATCGAAGGAAGCTTTTTTTGCAGCTTTATTGCCAATAGTTCTCCATGCCTTTAGTATTTTTTGCGGTATCTCAAAAGGTTTATATTCCCAATTTAATTTTTTTCTAACTAATTTAATTTCATCTTCACCTAGTGGACTTCCATGAGAAGAGGCTTTACCAGATTTATTTGGCGATCCATATCCAATCGTAGTCTTACAAGAAATAGCAATTGGTTTTTTTGAACTTTGTGCTTTCTTTAGAGCTTTAAATATTTCTTTTTCATTGTGTCCATTTATTTCTAAAAAATCCCATCCATAGCTATTAAATCTTTTTTTGTGATCATCAGATACTGCTAAACTTGTAGGACCATCAATTGATATTGAATTATTATCAAAAAGTAAAATAAGATTTTTTAATTTTAAATGACCCGCAAGACTTAAAGCTTCATGACTTATTCCTTCCATTAAACAACCGTCTCCAGCCAAAACATAAGTTTTGTGATTAATTATTTTCTTACCAACTTTCTTTTTTAAAATTTCTTCAGCTATAGCAAAACCCACTGCATTTGATATTCCTTGTCCCAAAGGGCCAGTTGTAGTTTCTATTCCTGAATTTGGATGGTATTCAGGGTGCCCAGCGCAAATTGAGTCAAGCTGTCTGAAATTTTTAATGTCCTCTATACCTATGCTTTTATATCCTGTTAAATATAACAAGGAATATAGAAGCATTGATCCATGTCCAGCAGATAAAACAAATCTATCTCTATCAACCCAGCTTGGGTTTTTAGGATCGAACTTTAAAAAATATTTAAAAAGAACTGTTGCCACATCGGCCATACCCATCGGCATACCTGGGTGACCAGAGTTAGCTTTTTGAACTGCATCTATAGATAAAAATCTAATTGCGTTAGCTAATTCTTTGTTTATTTTGTTCAAGTTTAGACCTTTGTAGACACTTATCGTACAATTTAATAATATATTTATATATATGAAATCTTTTCAGGAAAAAGAAAAAAAACTTTATGACTTATTAAATAAACTGAATAACTTTGATGTTTCTCAATTACAAAATAAAGATAAACTGGAAGTAGAGAGCTTAAGAGATCATAAAAATCAATTAGAAATTGAAAAAAATAATTTAGAAGAAAAATATGAACACCTCGCAAAGGAATTAGAGGCCGCCCAAGAAAAAATCGAGGATTTAGAAAGAAATAAAAAAAAGGACCAACAAAAACATAACGAGTTTAATCAAAAAATTGATGAATTAAATCAAGAGACAGAGTATTTAATTGAAGAGATAGACAAATGGCAAATGTAAATATTAAATTTAATGGTAAAGATTTCCTCTTATCTTGTGAGGATGGCCAAGAGGATCATTTAAAAGAATTGTCACAAAATTTAAATGAAAAATTTAATCATCTAAAGTCTAAACTTGGCAATCTAGGTGAAAATAAACTATTGTTAATTACATCTATAACATTAATAGACGAATTTTTTGAAACAAAAAAAAAATCGAAGAAAAAAAAGAAGAAATAGAGAGATTAAAATCGAAATTTAAAGAACTTAAGTCATTAGTATATAGTTACAAAGAGGACAAGGACAAAGAAATAAATATTTTAAAAGAAGAACAAAATAAATTTAAGGGTGAGTTAGAAAATTTAAACAATGGATATGAAAAAATTATAGATGATGCCTCTTCTCAAATTGAGAAATTTATGAGCAAAAATAATTTTCCACAATAGAAAAATATACTTGAAGAAACTTTTAAGAAAAAATTTAATAGACTTGAGAAAAAAAAAATATCTAGAGATAGATCTTAAATATAACTCTCAAGTCTTTGAACTTTTAAAAAAAAAATTCAAAAACATAAAAGTTATTGGTGGCTACATACCAATTAATTATGAATATAATTGTCTTAATCTTTTAAAATATTTAGAAAACAAAAAATATTCTGTTTGCTTGCCTGTTATTAAAAAAAATTTTCAAATGAATTTTTACGAACATTCTTTTAATAATCCACTAAAATTAAATAGTCTTGGAATACCAGAGCCTACAATCACTGTTAAAAAAATAATTCCAGATTTAATTTTTGTACCGATGGTGGGGTATGACAATAATCTAAATAGATTAGGGTATGGAGGAGGTTTTTATGACAGATACATAGAAAAAAATTCAAAATTAAAAAAAATAATTAAAATTGGACTTGCCTTTTCTTTTCAGAAAATTAAAAAAGTTCCAATTAATAAATTTGACAAAAAACTCGATATGATAGTTACAGAAAAAATTTAATATGAAGATATTATTTTTAGGAGATGTTGTTGGTCAAGCAGGTTGCAATGCAATAAAGAAAAATTTGCAAAAAATAATAAGAGATGAGAATATTGATTTTACAATTATTAATGGTGAAAATGCAGCAGATAATGGCGTTGGAATAACTCAAAATATTCTTGAAGAATTTTTATCATGTGGTGTAGATGTTGTCACAAGCGGTAATCATATTTGGGATCAAAAGGAAACGTATGAGTTTATAAAAAATCAATCAAGATTGTTAAGACCTTTTAACATGGATAAAAGCTTACCTGGTAATGGCTTTGTAATTTTAAATTCAAGAAACGGTTTAAAAATTGGAATTTTAAATCTTATGGGAAATGTATTCATGAAAAAGAGTGATGATTTATTTATAACTTTAAAAAAATTTTTACAGAATAATACATTACAAAAAAATTATGATTGTCTAGTAGTTGACGTGCATGGAGAAATCACAAGTGAAAAAATGGCAGTAGGCCATTTTTTAGATGGTCAAGCCTCTTTGGTTGTGGGTACGCATACACATGTACCTACAAATGATGCAAGGATACTATCTGGTGGCACTGGATATATGACTGATGCTGGAATGTGTGGAGATTACAATTCTGTAATTGGAATGGATAAAAAAAATTCAATAAAAAGATTTCTCAAAGAAGACTCTATTAAACACTTTCCAGCCAAAGGAGAGGCATCTATATCTGGAGTAATTGTTGATGTAAGTAAGGAAACTGGTTTAGCTATTAAAATAAAAAGTTTCATAAACGGGGGTGTATTAAAAAGTACAAAATAAAATTATGGCGGGTCATTCACATTGGGCGGGCATAAAACATAAAAAAGGAAGAGCTGACAAAATTAGATCTAAGATTTTTTCAAAACTTTCAAGAGAAATCACTGTTGCAGCAAAACTAGGCGACAAGAATCCAGAAATGAACCCAAGACTTCGAGCAGCAATCCAGTCTGCTAGAGCGGCAAATATGCCAAAAGATAATATTGATAGAGCAATAGATAAGTCTCAAACAGGAGATCAATCTAATTTTGATAGTATAAGATATGAAGGATTTGGACCTAAAAATATTGCGGTGATTATTGATACGTTAACAGATAATAAAAACAGAACAGCTTCATCAATTAGAACACTATTTCAAAAGAACGGAGGTAATTTAGGCACACAAGGTTCTTCATCTCATAATTTTAAACAAACCGGAGTTATTAAAATAGAATTCAATACAATAAATGAGGAAAAAGTTCTCGATTTGGCTCTTAACGCAGGAGCTGATGATTGTATATCGTATGATGGTGAATTTCATGAAATCCATTGTGAAAAAGACAAAATTTATAAAGTAAAAAAATTATTAGAGAACGAAATAGATACTTTCATTTCAACAGGAATTGAATGGGTTCCGACAATTTATACTGAGGTAAATTCAAATGAAAAAGATGAGATAGTAAATTTTTTAGAAAATCTTGAAGATGACGATGATGTTCAAAGTGTTTATAGTAACGTTAAATTTATAAGTTAAATGTATATAATTGGAATAGATCCAGGAATATCCGGCGCAATTTGTTTCTTCGAGGAAGGAAAGATTGTCGACGTAATTGAGATGCCTGTTATGGCTGAAGGTAAAAAAAACAAAAAGCAAGTTAATGGAAATCAACTGTTTAATGAGATAAAATCTAGATTATTTGAAATTAATGATGAAAATATATCTGTTGTTGTAGAACATGTGACAGCAATGCCGGGCCAGGGTGTAACCAGCATGTTTAATTTTGGTCAATCTTTTGGTGTTATAAAAGGAATTTGTTCAGCAATGCAATTACCCATATATTTTGTCAGACCAACAAAATGGAAAAAATACTTTAATTTGATAAATACATCAAAGGATGCAAGTCGATCTCGAGCAATAGAGATATATCCCAAATTTTCAGAAAAATTAAAAAGAAAAAAAGATTCTAACAAAGCTGATGCAATATTAATAGCAAGCTATTATTATAACACTTATAAAACTGAATAAATTCAAGCATTATAGAGTCATATTCATGACACATTTTAGTGTGAGAAGAGTTTCATGGAAGCAGATATAGCATCACAAGCAGTTGGATTAACTTCAAGCGCAGATTTCTCAATTCTTAATTTATTTTTAAGAGCAGACATAATAGTCAAACTAGTTATTATTATGCTAATTGCGGCATCAATATATTCCTGGGCGATTATATTTGAAAAATTTAGAATGTTTAAAAAAATAAATCAATCAACCTTGGAATTTGAAGAAAAGTTTTGGAGGTCAAAATCTGCAGAAACATTTTACAACAATTTGCCCTCTGAAATGGATGATCCAATGGCAATGGTATTTAAAGATTCAATGCAAACTGTTTTAAAATCTAGATCTAAATCAAATCTAAGTGAAAGACTAACGAATATAATGTCTACAAATATTGAGAAGCAAATGTCTGTAATAGAAAAAAACTTTACTTTTTTAGCAACTGTCGGAGCAACCGCACCATTTATAGGCCTGTTTGGAACGGTTTGGGGTATAATGAATTCTTTTCAATCAATAGCAATTTCTAGAAATACAAGTTTAGCTATTGTGGCTCCTGGTATCGCAGAAGCACTTTTTGCTACAGCACTTGGATTGCTTGCCGCAATTCCTGCTGTTGTTGCTTATAATAAATTTAATAGCGATGCTAGAAGATATTCAAATAAGTTAGAGGATTTTTCAAAAAGATTTCTAGCAATAATTTAATATGGCTTTTAAACTCGGTCGATCATCTAGAGAACCAATGAGCGATATAAATGTTACGCCTTTTGTAGATGTAATGTTGGTTTTATTAATTATATTTATGGTAACAGCCCCTCTTTTAACTGTTGGAGTACAAGTTGACCTCCCAGAAACATCAGCAGATTCTTTACCGGAGGAACAAGAACCTCTCACTTTAACAATTAATTCAAAAGGAGAAATTTTTATTCAAGAAGCAAAAGTAGAATTTGACAATCTAACAGCAAAAATCTTAGCTGTTTCTAAAAATAGAACTGATACAAGAATTTATGTAAGAGGTGATAAAACTATAAACTATGGAAGAGTGCTTGAAATAATGGGCATGTTATCTGGCTCAGGTTTTACAAAAG
>MDTA01096101.1_pt1 | contig 13918 bp, 13 predicted proteins | sample 811151 | NCBI WGS metagenome assembly MDTA01 (sample SAMN05326648, study PRJNA326480) | marine metagenome | isolation source: seawater | place: Indian Ocean: South | collected 2010 | reverse complement strand
TATTTAATTAAATTATCTTTCTTGAATCCAAAATAAGTCAGAGTTTGAATTTTATTTGAAATTATTTTTTTTAGAACACTAATGTTATTTGCATTATTTTCAAAAAATAAACCGTATTTACCTCTAAAATTAATTATATTTTTATCAACTGTTTTTAATTTTATAATATATATATAATTTGAGTAGTTTTTGTTTAATTTAGATAAATTATTTTCTGCAAAGTTTTTTAATAATTTATTATATTTTTCAAATGAATGAGAATGTGTAAATTGATATTTTTTTTTTGCTAATTTGTACAATTCGTCCCAGAACATTTTTTTTTTGATTTGATTTAGATGACCTACCCAGATAATGATATGTGGTGAGGAGCAAGCATTTTGATCAACAATAAACGTATCATTAAAAAAATTGCGAGCAATATTTGAAATATTTGCATTATTTAATTTGTTAAATTCCAATGAGTTTATCAGTGATAACGAGTACCTATCTGGGAATACAATCTCAGTACTCCCACTTGGGAGCTTTATTGACCTTATTTCATCTACAGTTTTATCACCTCCCCAAATAATTCTAACATCACAATTCATTGATAAAATGTCATTTATTTTCTGGTCTTTTGTATACCTAACAAAAAAATTATTTTTTTTTAATTCGTTAAATTTTTTTCTTTTGTAAGTTTTACTAAGTGCAGATATAAATATTTTTATCTGTGTGTAATCTTTGGAAGGAAGTCTAACAATATTATTATTTCCACTGAGTAATCCAAAAATGAAAGAGTAAGCAAAATTTATTGCTATATTTGAAGGTGTTATATGGAATAAGTTTCCTCTTCCTATTCGATTATTTAATTTAGAATAGTTATTTTTAATTAAAGTTAAATTTCCCTTTCTACAATAAAATGCAAATGTCAAAAGGTCTGGATATTTTCTTGAATTAAAATTTTTTTTAATATTACCGCCTAATTCATCAATAAATTCACAAACTGTTTTATTAAATGGTTTATTTGGACGAGAAAAAATAAGAGTTTTTTTAATTTTTTCTAGTTTAGCAAAATTTAAATTATGTATCACTACATCCCCTTGGCTCGGCTTGTTTAGTCCTACCATGAACAATAAAGCCTTTACCTTTTTTTCCACATTTACATCCTTTTGAATTTACTATTTCTCCAATATCTTCGGTAAGAAGATTATGACCTGGGTAACTCGTAGGAATTAGTGATATTAATTGCAATAATCCTTTACCTTTTTTTTTAATTTTAAAACTCTTGTCTCTTACAAATACATCTGAGAAATTTGAGGTTATGAAGTGATTACATTTTTCACACTCAAAAAATATTGAGCCTGTTTGTTCGACTAAACCATAATAATTAACGATTGAATTTAAATTTAACTTTTCTTTCAATTTTTTTTTAAAAGATAAATTATCAATTTTTATTTTTTCGAGTTTTTTCCACCCACCGCCATGAATTAAAATTGAATCATCTAAATTAAACTTTATTTTTTTTGTATCGAGACTTTTAATTAAAATCTCATAAACGCTACTAGTAAATCCAAAAAGGAATTTTTTTTCACCTTTGTGACTTTTTAAAAAATTATTTAGATTTTTATAATCAACTTCTCCATTCTCATCACAAATATAAGTTTGGTTTTTGCCAAATATTGAAAATCCATAAATTGCTGCTAGCTTAGCGTTAAACTCGGTTCTATTCAAAAAATCTGGTTTTTTATCAATTATTAGCATTGGCATACGATTTTTACCAAGAATAGGTTCGGAAATTTTTTTTAATACTTTAATTTGATTTAAACTATTTATTTTATCCAAATAAATTTTAGATAACCCCTGACTACTTGTGCCAGAGGATTTTAAAATTTTTATAATTTTATTTTTTTTAGCGCTTATTAAATCCAAGTCTTTAAAAATATTAACTGGTAAAAAAGGTTGGTTTTCGTAATTATTTGATTTCTCTCTTAGAGGGTTTCCTTTGATCATTTTTTTATAAATAAAACAATTTTTTTTATGAAATTTAGTTAACTTCTTGATCTGTTGAGAAAAAAGAATCTCCTTTGAGTTAGAGTCATAACAATAATTTGGCTTATCTAGTATTTGTCTGATGATATTCATATTAATTTAATTTTTTATAATCTATTTTACCATTAGCAGTTCTAGGTATTTTTTTTATATAATTAATATTTACATGTGAATAGTGAATATTAGTTAATTTAAGAACTTTCATGAAAATGCTTTTATTTACTGACTTTTTCTCATGATATAAATTTAATATTTCGTTATCTGAACTACATGCCACCTGGATATTTTTTTTTATAAAAAGCTCCTCTAAATAGTCTAAATTTATTCTTTTTCCAGAAATTTTAGTAAATCTTTTTTTTCTGCCAACAATGTAAAAAAAATTATTCTTATCTTTATATGCTATATCCCCCGTAAAAAGGACTCCTTTATTCTGGTCATCTTTATTTAAATCTAAATAATTTTTTGCATAACCATGACAAACATTTTTACCAAAATAACATAGTTCACCATTAGTATTGATTGAATTAATTATTTTTCCAAATTTATCAATTAATCTAAAATATGTTCCTTTCAATGGTTTACCAATGCTTTCTTGATGTTTTGAAATATCTTTATGATTTAAATAAGACATTCTTGGACTTGCCTCAGTTTGACCATACATAATATAAAATTTAATTTTTAATTCTGATAACTTATTATTAAAAAAATTTGTCAATTTTTGGTCTAATTTACCACCAGCCTGGGTTAGATATTTAATATATGGAAGTTTTTTTTTATCAATTCCCATCTTAAAAAGAATTTCATAATTAAATGGCACACCGGTGAAGGTGGTAACTTTTTTAATCTTCAAAATATCCCAAAATTTTTTTTCAAAAAAAGAGTGTTTATTCAAAACTATTGTTGCACCTTTATGAAGGTGTGTATTTATTATAGACATTCCAAGACTATAGTTCATAGGAAGAGTTGTGATTGCTATATCTTTTGACTTAATTTTCAAATTCTTAGTTATTGAGTCAGTATTAGACATGATATTTTCATTTGAAATTCTAACTGTATTTGGATCTCCGGTTGATCCTGATGTCATCAATAATAAAGATAGGTTTTTATTAATAGAATATTTATTTTTTTTTCTATATTTGAGAAAACAATAATCATTAAATTTTTCATATAAAGCAAAGTTTTTAAAATTATATTTTTTATATTTTGTTATTGGTAAATATATATATTGAGGTCTATATTTTTGAATTATATTTATATACTGATTATTAAGTAAATCATTTCCTGCAAGAAATACCAACTGATTAAATCTAATAAAATTTACATATCCTAAAATTAAATCTAAATTATATTCACATATAATTAAAATTAGTTTTTTATCATTTTTTGAAATACCTAAATTTGATCCAAATTTAATAATATCATTATACGTTATTTTTTTATTATTAAATTCTACTGCAGTATTTTTACTAAATTTATCTATATTATTAAAAAGGAATTTTTTTGACTTAATCATAGTTATTTTATATTTTTTTAATATATTGCATTTAGTGTTTTTTAAATATAAATAACCTCATAAATTGTAAATATAATATATAAATATGAACAATAAAGAAAAATACCAAAAAGTTTTCTTTGATAATTTTCCAATTGATAAAGCAAAACTAAACACTTTAAAATATAACGATATATCTGAATGGGACTCTATAGGACATATGACGCTTATTGGGGATATCGAAAATATTTTTAATATTGCGATTGAAACGGATGATATTATAGATTTTAGCTCCTATAAAAAGGGTATTGATATTTTAAAAAAGTATAAAATTGATATTTGAATTAAGAAATGTAATAATAACATATGCCTATTGCTTCATCACTTTTGAATAAACCTAGACTTGTAAAAAAATTGAAAGCTTTTTACGATTATGTGAATAAAAATGATGGAAAAGTTGGCACTAAAACTAGAGGTATAGATTTAAATTTCAATAATGCTTGTAATTTAAGATGTAAATATTGTTTTACAAATTCACCTTTAGGTGATCATGTCAAAGAATATCTTGATTACGGCGCAATCGCAAAATTGGCAGATGAGGCCGATGAGTTAGGCTATTTTGAGTTTGATCTTCAGGGTGGTGAATTATTATTACAACCAAAAAAATTATTTAAAGTTTTAGAAGCCATAAAACCGGAAAGATTTTATCTTTACCTGACGACAAACGGTTTTCATTTAGACAATGATATGGCAAAAAGATTAGCTGAAGCTAATGTAAGTCGAGTATCAGTAAGTATAGACAGTATGGATGAAAAAATACATGATGAGTTGAGAGGTAGAAAAGAGTCATGGAAAAGGGCAATAGCAGCACTTGAACATGTCAAAAATAATGGAATGGATCCATATTTAAATATAACAGTTGGCCACTACAATGCTAATAGTGATCACTTTAAACAATTGTTAGATTACTCAAAACAAAAAAGATATAAGACACTGCTTAATGTGGCAGTTCCAGCAGGTATGTGGCAGAAGATGGATGATATTATTTGTGATGATAAAGACAGAGAATATTTAAGAAAGATAAGAAAAGAATATAAAAACTTAGTAAGAAATGTATGGAACCCGTTTGATAAGAATCATGAAAAAATACTAGGTTGCACGACAGTAAATAGGCTTTACATAACTCCAATTGGAGATGTGCTGGTTTGCCCTTATGTACATATAAAAATTGGAAATATCTTTAAACAATCTTTAAAAGATATAGTGGATTACGGTTTCAGAATTAAATACTTTAAAAATCATAGTGATCTTTGTTTAGCAGGGGAAGACAAAAATTTTATAAATAAATTTATGACAAAAAGTGGTCAAACCATTTTTAAACCAGCATTAGCAAAAGATATTTTTACAAAAGACGATTTTGTGGAATAATTAATTAAAGCTGGCTCTTAATGTTTGAATATTTATTATATCTCTTTTTTCGTTTGTACTAATTTTTCTTCTTCCATGCATAAACCTTCTATTATTGATCATAATTAAATCTCCATCTTTCCAATCAATATCGATTGTTGAATAATCTGTTGCTTTTTTTACAGAGTTCATAATTTTGCTAGAAAGTTTTTTTCCATTTTCTAATTTAATACTTTTTAGTTGTGGGTCTCTCTCTAATATAATTTGCAAGTGATTAGAAAAAGCAATTAAATCTTTCTCTTTTGATTTAATAATTTGAACAGCATATCTTTTAAGTTTTAAGTAAACGTCTTTATTATTAAAATCTATATAACAATCAAAAATGCCCGGTGTTTCAATATACCAAGGCTTTAAATTTTTCTTTTTATAAATCTTTTTATTTTTTGAAAATGGGATTACACAATCATATAAAATCTGATTTTTTAAAAAAAAATTTTTTGTATCTGAGTTAAATTTTTTAAATATAGACACACCATCTGATAATGTTGTTTTGCCACTTTTTTTGGGTGCAACATTACAAAAAAACCAAACAATTTCTGGCCAAGATGGAGAATAACTAGCTTCACTATGCATGGGCATTTCCATATTTCCAGGATCTACATTATTTAATTTTTTGTTACCAAAACGATTTTCTCTTCTCATTGCATCATTGGCATATTTTTTTGTATATTGGTCTGTAAAAGTTGAAATATCACTTTTTATATTCTTAAATCCGCGAAATAATATTACTCCTTTATCTCTATAAGTTCTTATTATTGAATTTCTATCCAAATCAATAATTTTCTGATCATTTTCAGCTGTGATTATACACCCACCACCTTCTATTTTGTTTGATAAATTTCTCAAATTCATTTAATTAAATTTTATTTATAAATGCTTATTAATAAAAAAAAAACTGAATTGATCAAGTTTAATAATTTTTTAGATAATATAAACATTAACAATGGTGATAAAATTTTAATTACTTCAAGCATGTTACCTGTTTTGTTAAATTTTAAAAACAAAAAGTCTTTTTTAACCCCAAATATAATACTGAATTCAATAATTAAAAAAATAGGGAAAAATGGAACTCTACTTATTCCGTGTTTTAATTGGGATTTTTGCAAAGGGAAAACTTTCAATTATTTTAAGACACGTTCTCAAGTTGGAACCTTGGGTGATTTAGCATTAAAAAAAAAGGGATTTCAAAGATCTCAAAATCCTATTTACTCATTTGCAATATTTGGTAAAGACAAAAAAAAATTATGTGGAATGAAGCATAAAAACTGTTTTTCTAAAAATTCGCCTTTTGGTTATATGATAAAAAATTCTGCGAAAAATCTTTTTATAGGAATAAGATTTAGGGGAGGATTTACACCTGTTCATGTTGCTGAACAAGATGCCAAAGTAAATTATAGATATATTAAAAAATTCTCTGCACATTATATAGACGAAAAAAAAAAATTACTAAAAGAAACTATTCTATGTTCGTACGTAGATTAAATATGAAAGTCAAAATGACTGGAATAAAAAAAAAATTTGACAAAATTCTATATAAAAATAATTGTTATTATAATTTTTCTTACAAGAATATAAAATTTTCTACTTTAGATCTAAGAAAAACTCATTTTTTAATGGTTAATGATATTAAAAAAAAATTAGGTAATATTTATCCTAGAAAAAAAATAGTCAGAGATAAATAAGGTAAAAATAAATTTAAAAATTAAATGGATATATTAAAAATACTACTTAATTGACAATAAGCTTAAAAGTGGTATCTCTTTCAAAAATGATAAAGAACATTTACACTAAATTCAATTTTTCAAAAAAGTATAAAATACAACTTACAAATTTTGTAAAAACTTTGGTTAATATTGAAATGGGTGGAGACAAAGTCTATGATGGTCTTAACACGCATTACCAACAAAATCCAAATGAAATTGTAAACTTAATATTTGAACTTAAAAGACTCTCAAAAAAAAGAAAGTTAAAAAAGTATTTAGAGATAGGATACTCATCAGGAATAAATTTAAATTTATTAAATAAATTTTTTAATTTTGAAAAATTGGTAGGAGTTGATATTTTGGGTTCAGGAATTAATACAAATACTTTTTTTGCTAATTTAAGGTTTAAAAATATGATTTTGGTATGTGGCGATTCAACTGAGAAAAAAACTATTAATAACGTTCAGAATAACGGCCCTTATGATATTATCTTTATAGATGGTGATCACAAATATAATTCGGTAAGACAAGATTATATTAATTATTCTAAGTTTTTGACAAAGAAAGGTATTATTATTTTTCACGATATAAAATTTTGTGATACTAAAGGAACAGAAGATAAAGGTGTGCCTTTTTTTTGGGAAAATTTAAAAAAGAAAGAGAAAAAAAATTTTATAATTAAAGAATTTTATGATCCAAAACCATTCACAAAAACTGGTATAGGAATGTTAATTAAAAAATAATACTGTGTATGAAATTGAATAAAAATAAAATTATTAAAGACTTAAATATAAAAGGCTACTCAATAATTAAAAATTATCTCAAATTAAGAGAGATTAATGAAATTAAAAACTCTCTTAGAGAGACACTTAATTATATACATCATAGTAATGAGAAAGACTTAATAAAAAAATATTATGAAGTTAAAAAATTTAATCCAAAACTAAAAGGAAATTGGTATGATATTGCACCCTACAATATTTCAATACTAAATCTTTTACATAAAAAGGAGTTATTAAAAATTATTAAAGAGTATTTTAAAACACCAGTAATATTTTCTGGTAGACCTGCAATACACGCTCATGACGATACTAATAATAACCTTCTTCTGCCTCATCAAGAAACAAGACAATTTTCTGTAGATAACTTAGTTTTTTGGTCTCCGCTGCATAATACCAATCTAAAAAATGGTGGATTGTCTATATATGAAAATTCATTCAAACATGGCTATTTTGCGCATAGCACAAGTTCTCCTAAAGGGAAGAAAGTCTGGACAAAGGAATACACACACATCTCAAATAAAATTGTTTCAAGGTTTAAGAGGAAGAAATTATTAGTTTCTGCTGGATCAGCAGTTTTAATGCGATCATCAATGATCCACTCAGGGTATGAAACGAAACGAAAAGGTTTTGTAAGAATAACAATTACTGAAAGATTCAATCCTCTTAAAAAGTTGCCTTTTTTACAAAGTGAGAGTGTAATTCACAATTTTCCTACCCCTAAATCAATACAAATTCCATACGAGGGTGTCGATTATAACAAAATACCAGATTAAAGTATTTTTATAAATTTTTTGTCTTTCAATTTTTTGACAAGGGGGATTAAGGACAGAATTGAAATATTTATCTTATCAGCTATATCCAACAAAGAATTTTTACCATCTGCGAAAATAAGCATATCCATAATTATTTTACTTTTTTTTTGAAGTTTATTTTTGGAAAGTTCTGGAAAATATTTTTTTAAAGGTGGTTCACAAAAAAGAGTATTTTTGAAAGTAAAGTTATTCTCTATAGCAATAATTAGTTTTTTATATAACTCTAAGCTGTTCTCAAGTTGATTATTGTTTATAAATGAAAGATTATCTAATGAATTATGATATTGTGGATACTCATGATACTTTTTTTGCATTACACTTACCATTGGTAAATTCACATTTGGATTGCAATATTGCCTCTCATCACTTCCTCTATCTAAAAATGAGAAATTAAGGAAATTTTTGTACTCATGAGTTAAAATATTTTTAGTTAGCTTATCTGTAATTGTTAAACCAGTCCTAGATGGCAAAAAAGAAAATTGTTTTGAACCTCCAAGGCATGTGAGATTAAATGCATATTTAACATTTTTTTTCAATTTTTTTATATTTTTATTTATGTAATAAATTGCACCTAAAGTTTCGGGTCCAAATACAAAACGATAAGAGTATTTTGTATTTTTACTAAATTCCTTGGTAATCCACTCAGCAAGTTTTAATGCTACAACTGGGCCGCTTAGGTTGTCATTTGCTAAAGATGGATGACATAAATAGGTTGAGAAAAATATTTCTTTTTTGCTTTTTCCTTTTTTAAAATATTCTCCAATATAAGTATTTCCTTTTTTAAAAGCAGTCTCAATCATTATATCATAATTTCCCTTCTTTAATTTTTTATAATTTTTGTAGGAAATACACATTCCTACTTTTTTATTATAGTAAGATGTTACATATGGAATAGCATTAGGGGTTTTTTTTTCAGTATAAAGATAATTTTTAATTTTATTTAAGGATATTTTTTTTTTATTAACTGGATATGAATAATTTACTAAGTGTAAATTATTTTTTTTAAAGTCTATTATTTTTTTCCCCTTAAATTTAATATATGCATCTTTTATTATCCATTCATCTGGCACTACCCAGTCGTAAATTTTCGTTCCTGACTTAACTTCAAAAATTTTAAAGTTTTTTTGATATGACTTTGGTAAGTTAGATTTTAAAATATCTAAAGATTGCTTTAGGCCTCTTCCGGTTATTGATCTACAGATGGGCCAAAGCTTTTTAATCAAATTAAACAAATTTTTTCTCTTCATTTTTTTCAATTTTACTTATAAAATTTGATATAGAGTCGGTAACTGATTTTGCATTTTTTGAGTAATTAAAATTTTCTATCATATCCACAAAATACTCATCAACTATGCCCTCCCCAAATTTTTGAGATATTTCGACGAAACTATTGTCAAATTCATTTTTATTAAATTTTTGATTAAATTTTTTTATAAAATTATCATAAGTTAAATCTTTTTCATATTTTATACACCCATGAATCTCTTGATACCAAGCATTTCCGAATACAAGACATTTTTTTCCTATAGCAAGTGATTCCCAGCCAGCTGTACCAGTAATTGTTGATATTAAATCAATTTTTTTTATAACATCCATTAAATTATAATTCTTGTTTATAAAGTGAAGTCTTTTAATTTTTTTTAATCGTTTAAAAAATAATTCTCCTCTAAACTTATAGCTTTGTGGAGGATCCAAATGTTCCTTAACAAGGATTATCCAATCTTCATTTAGTAAATTATCCAAAGTTTCTATTGCTAAAACTTGATCGCTAAAATTTCCACCTAAAATATTTGTAGCTGCTTCTGGTTCATAATGTAGAGCAAAAAGTGCAATCTTTTTATCTTGGTTTAAAATGCTGTTAAAGTGACTGTCTTCTATAGTAACGTTTTCTAAATTTTTGAAATATTTATTTTGATTATCTATATATGGTCTTCTAATAATTTTTAAATATATAAGTAAATCTATAAAATTTAATTTTATTTTTTTTAAAGGCCCATGTCTCTTCTTCCATTTACTCTCATGAGAATACACAAGTTGTCTTACTTTCTTAGAATAATTTAGTTTGTCTAAAGTACTAATATTCTTATTTATATCTGGATTTTTCTTAAATAACCCCCAATCATTTAAATTTGAGAATAAAAAAAATTTATTTGTAAAACTAGATCCAGAACAAATTACAACTTTAATTTTTTTATTTTGTGCGATTTTGTATAATATATAATCTGGTCCTTCATGAGGTGGGGCTGAAAAAATTATTAAATTTATATCTCTCTTTTCTATGATTTGTAAAAAATAACAATACAAAATATAAAACTCATTATTCACTTCTGAAATATCAATATAATCATTATTTCTGATAGACATAACCAAATTAAAAGTTGAAAAGTTTGCTTCCCTAAAATCAAAATAATCTCTTAGATTAAAATTTTCATAATTTTTTTCGAAATTAATATTTTCTACATTAAGAATAAAATCAATTTTTTTAATATCTGCTAATTTGTGATCACTTACTAAATATTTTATGTTAAATACATTTTTAAAAGAATTAATTATTTCGTTACCAACTTGATAGTCAAATCCCCATACTATTGTATTATATTTTTCACTCATTTAGAAAAAGTTAAAAATCAATTTTTTCATTAAATTGAATAATTTTATTTAATATTTATATGTTTCTAAAATTGAATTAAGTTTAAATTTTGTTCTTAATATATAAAATATGTTAAATAAACAATAAGGTTTTTTTATTTTTTGACCAAGGTATTAAACATGGATATATATTTAAAATAACTTAATTTTCAATGTGTGGAATTGCTGGAATATTTACTAATAATAAAGATACTTCAAATAATATAAATTTGTCTAGTCTTAAACGCCTCATGAAAAATAGAGGTCCTGATCACTTTGGATCTTTTAAATCAATTATAAAAAAAAAGTACTTTCATCTTTTTTCCTCAAGGTTAAAAATCTTAGATATTAACAACAAATCAAATCAACCTTTTTTTTTTAAAAATTACATATTAATTTTTAATGGTGAAATTTATAATTACATAGAATTAAGAAAAAAACTTATAAAAAAAAAATATAATTTTATTACTTCTTCAGATACCGAGGTATTAATAAAGTCATTTGATTGTTGGAAGGAGAAATGTGTAGATCACTTTGAAGGTATGTGGTCATTTGCGATTTTTAATAAATTAGATAAAAAGTTGTTTATTTCAAGAGATCCTTTTGGAGAAAAACCTCTTTATTATTATAAAGACAAAAATAATTTTGTATTTGGTTCTGAGATAAAATTTATTTTAAATTTGTATAAGAAAAAAAGTTTAAAAGAGATAAATTATCAAAAAATAAAAGATTATCTATCTTTAGGTCACAAAAGTCTAAATAAAAATGACGGTACTTTTTATAAAAACATAAAACATTTAAATTCTGGTACTAATATATATTTTGATTTAAGAAATTATAATTTTATAAAGAAAAATTTTTTTAGGAAAAAATTTACCATAAAAAAAAGTCATAAATATAGTAATTTCCACAGTTATTGTGAAAAAGTTAAAACTGCTCTTTTAAATAGTATTAAATTAAGATTAAGAGCAGATGTGAAAATAGCTTTTTGTTTAAGTGGAGGTGTTGATTCAAGCGGATTAGTTTCTATAGCAAAAAAAAAATTTGGTATTAATCCAAAATGTTATTCAATAATAGATACAGATAAGAGGTATAATGAGGAAAAGAATATTCAAATTTTAGAAAAAGAGTTAAATCTTAAAATTAAAAGAATATACATTAAAAAGGAAAAAGATTTTCTAAAAAATTTGAAATACTTGATAAAATATCACGACTCTCCCATATCTACAGTATCTTATTACGCACATTCTAAAATCTCCAAAGCAGCGGCTAACGATGGTTATAAGGTAATATTATCAGGAACAGGAGCTGATGAAATTTTTTCTGGTTATTATGATCATCATTTATTTAATCTCTCTGAGCATTATAAAAAAAATAAAAATTATTATAAAATTGAATCTTATTATTGGAGAAAATTTGTTAAGCCGCTTATAAGGAATAAACTGTTAACTAATAAAAAATATATTTTGTCAAATAATTTAACTAAACATATTTATCAAAAAAAAGATTTTGTTAAAAAATTTTTCAAGTTTGAAATTTCACCACATCCAAAAGAAATAAAATTTACCAGTAACATTCTTAAAAACAGAATGGCTAATGAACTATTTTATGAAATTGTACCTGTTATTCTTCATGAGGATGATATGAATTCTATGTTATATTCTTTAGAAAATAGATCTCCATATTTAGATAAAAATTTAATTAAATTATCATTTAGTGCACCCAATCAATATTTGATAAAATATGGCTTAGCAAAATACACTTTGAGGAATGTGTTAGCTGAATACCTTCCAAAAGAGGTTATTTTTGACAGAAAAAAAGTTGGATTCAACTGGTCTCTAAGCTCACTTCCATTAAAAACAAAAAAAGCAATATTGAATTTTATTGATTCTAATAATGATTTAGATCATTTGATTAACAAAGAAAAAATTAAAGAATTAATTAAAAAAAGAAGATTAACGAATTCAGAAAATAAAATCCTTTTTTCAACTCTAAATGCAAAAATATTTATAAGTCAGCAAAATGAAAATTAAAAAAGTAGGAATAATAATTTTTGTAAGACTAAATTCAAGAAGATTGCCCTTAAAAGCCTTTAAAAAAGTTCAAAATACCTTCGTTCTGGATCACATTTATAGAAGAATAAAAAAAGTAGATTCAAAAACAAAAATAATAATAGCTACAACAAAAAGTAACTTAGATAAAAAAATAGTAGCATACTGTAAAAAAAACCATATTTATTTTTTTAGAGGATCGGGTAAAGATGTAGCCTTGAGAGCTATCAATTGCTGTAAAAAATATAAGTTTGATAGTTTCTTAAGAGTATGTGCAGATAGAATTTTTTTTGATTATAAATTAGCAAAAAAAATGATCAAATTTTATCAAAAGAATAACTATGAAGTTGTAACCAATAGTTTATATAAAACATTCCCAAAAGGTTTAGCGTGTGAAATTATTAATTATAAAACTTTTAAAGCTAATTATAAATATATGAATTTATCTGATAAAGAACATATATTTAATTATTTCTATAGGAATAAAAAAAAATTTAAAATAAAAAATTTTTCGTCTGGTTTATCAAAAAAAATCTTTGGTATGAATATGTCTTTAGACAAAAGGGCCGATCTTATTAAAATTCAAAAAGCTTATCGAGATTTAAGAATTAATTCTAATACTGAAACCAAAAAAATAATTAATTATTATTACAAAACTTTTTATTAAATTAATGATAATTTTTGAACCATTTACAAAACTCTTCAACTCCTTTTTGGATTGAGGTTTTGGGATAATAATTTATTATTTTTCTTAACTTTTTATTACTAGCAAGAGTATTTTCAATATCTCCGAATTGCATTGGCCTATAGGATATTTTTGCTTTTTTTCCTAAATTTTTTTCTAAAATTTTAACAACTTTTGTGATTTTTACTTTTCTACCACCTGCAACATTAACAATTGAAAAAAAAGATTTTTTTTTAGACAAAAAAACTATTAATTTACCTATAGACTGTA
>MDTA01097332.1_pt1 | contig 13919 bp, 6 predicted proteins | sample 811151 | NCBI WGS metagenome assembly MDTA01 (sample SAMN05326648, study PRJNA326480) | marine metagenome | isolation source: seawater | place: Indian Ocean: South | collected 2010 | reverse complement strand
CGGCGATGGTGTCCGTCGGCAGGGGCCGTTTCCGGGGCGAGCAGGCTATGAGGAGTGTGACGATGGCAACACCATCGAAGGAGATGAGTGTTTGAGCAACTGCCGCCGAGCTCGTTGCGGTGACGGCATCCAAGGGCCCGACGAACAATGTGATGACGGGAACGCAGACCCGACAGACGCCTGTGCTGAATGTCAGTTGCCAAGCTGTGGCGATGGCCGTTTGCAGGAGGGTGAGTTGTGCGATGATGGCAATGAAGCTGATGACGATGCTTGTACTACGGCATGTGCACCGGCTCGTTGCGGTGATGGCTTTCGGTACATCGACCACGAGGATTGTGACGACGGCAATCTGGTCGAGACCGATCTCTGCACGAACGCATGTCAGATCGCCCGATGTGGTGATGGCGTCGTACGCAACGACCGAACCCCAGAAGACGAGGGGTTTGAGGATTGTGATGATGGCAATACTCAAGCTGGAGATGGTTGTTCGGACCGTTGCCTGACAGAAGCGTGCGGCAATGGGCGCCTCGATCCTGGCGAGGTCTGCGATGATGGAAACCGATTCGATGAGGATGATTGCACGGCAGCGTGCCGGGAGGCGATCTGTGGCGATGGCATTGTCGGCATTGGCCGCGATCGGCCGGAGGAATGTGATGACGGTAATGGTGCGAGCCGGGATGGTTGCTCTCGACACTGTCTGTTGGAGCATTGCGGCAACGGTCGTACAGATCCGGGCGAGCAATGCGATGACGGAAACCCGATCGAGGGTGATAACTGCACCAACGCATGTCGTGCAGGACGCTGTGGTGATGGAATTCTTCGCTACCAGTTCGAAGAATGCGATGACGGGAATCGTAATTCGAATGATGGGTGCATCAACAGCTGTTTGCGATCATTTTGTGGTGATGGATACACTTGGGAGGGACGTGAAGAGTGCGATGACGGGAATGATGTCGATGAAGACACATGCACTCGAGATTGTGAGGCCAATGTCTGCGGCAACGGCGAACTCGAGCCCGGGGAGGTCTGCGACGACGGTAATCTCAATGATGAGGATCTGTGCCGTGCGGACTGCACACCTCAGCTTCTTGGTGACTCATTGATGGTGCCAGCGCAGGATTGTGCCGATCTGAAATCTCGACGCCCCGATGCCGCAACGGGGGATTATTGGTTGCGTCTCGGTGACGTTCCGATCCTTGCTCGCTGCGACCAAGAGACCGACGATGGGGGATGGACCCGGTGCGCTGGCATATTGCCGGATCTGCGCCCTGGTTTCGCCAGTGAGCGCTGGGGATCGCAAGATGAGGGAGCTTCATTCGGGATCGATTGTCAGGCGGCAGTGACTGCGGGGGGAGGAACCGCAGATTATCGCTTGAGTACTGAGGAGTTGGCGACGAACACGCTTCATACGGTGGTGACCGCGGCGGACTTTGATGGCGCCATAGAGTTTGAGCCCGGCACGGAACGCTGGGATCCACTGTACCGTTTCTGGATCGCAGAATATTGCGGCGAGGCGGGAGACTGCGGTCAGTTCATGAACACCGACGGGCAGTTGGAAAAGTGGCGGCGTCAAAGCTGCGATGGTGGGGTGTGTGGGGCTAGCGACCGACTGTTCTACGGCACGGATTTGCAGCGCTTTACCGATGATTTTGCACAGGAGCTTTCCAGCGACTTCCCGGGGGTTTGGCGCTATCTTTATCAGCGTTCCAGTTGTCCTTACGACCCTGATCGGGCCTGCGCTGGTAGTCTGACTGAAGACTATGATGGTCCGTTCGGAATGGTGAATCGAACAGTGTATCATTGGGTTCGACGCCGGTGAGTGACGGGGAAGCGGGATCGGACACCGCCCCTGCACCAATGGCTGATTCCATCATCGATGAAGGCTCCGGCCCCGACCTTTTAAGCCGAGTCATTGCCGGTCTCCTGCTGGGCTTAATCTTGACCTGCTGGCCTCTGTTTACCGCCCGAGCATTTCCTCACCTGGGTCTTTTTGAGATACCCGACATCGTTCATTTGTCGATAGCGGCACTCCTGGCGTTGGCCTCTACTTTTGTGGTGATCAGCGGTGGATCCAGGCGCTTGTTATGGGTGACAACCGCTCTGCTTGGTTTCTGCATCGCGACCGATGAACTGCGTTTGCAGCCCTGGGCCTTCGAGATCTTCGTGTTCCTCATCCTACTTGCCTTGTGTGCTCCAGCCAAGGCGAGAGCCGGTATGCAACTTTATCTGGTGGGGCTGTATCTCTGGGCTGGTCTTCACAAGGCACAAGGGGAATTTATCGATCGAGTTGTGCCTTGGTTCGCCGAGCCTTTCGATTTTGAGTTGTCGGCGACTTCGACTTTGGTGGTGGGGATTGGGATTGTTGTGGCTGAGGCGGGCGGTGGACTCGCCTTGTTACTGCCTCCTCTTCGCCGAGTTGCGGTGTTGGTGTTGTTGGCGACCCATCTTGGGGTTTTGCTGGTTCTGGGTCCTTGGGGGCACGATTGGGATCTTAACGTTTGGCCCTGGAATGTGGGTCAAGCCCTGCTCCTCTGGCTGCTCTTTTGGCCGGAGCGGAAATCGGGTTTTGGAATTCTTCAGCGGGCGCCGAAGGCGATCCTCATCATCGCCGTCATTGTACCCGTACTCCATTTGGGGGCTTGGTGGCCGGCGAACCTGAGCCACGCACTGTACGCAGGAAACTATGCGCAGCCTGGATTTTTGGTTCTCCAAGCAGGTGCTCCTGTGGTGATGAAAGGCGGCCAACGAGACTATTTAGCTCCCGGACTTCCGCCACCGTTACGTGATGTTTTGGAGCAATCGCTTTCAAAACGTGCAGGCGAAGGCTGGGGCTTGATGCGGGTTCACGATTGGGCTGTTACCGATTTGGGGGCGACCATTCCGCCGGATGCTCGTGTCGCCCGTCGATTGTTTTGGGCGTTCTGTGAGCGTGCCAAGTCCAGGGACGACCTTCTTTTGATCATGCGGCCCAAACGAGTCCCATGGGTCGAAGAGGATATCGTTGTGATCGAAGATTGCGACGGTGTTGAGCAGGGCAGGCAGCCTTTGCCCGAAACCTGGCCTCGTTAGTCTAGGTCGATTTTTTCGTCGATATCCGCTTCGGTGAGGCGGGGTTTGGGCAATCGATCCGCCACCTGTTGCAGGAGACGGAAGCTCGCCGCCACGTAGTCTCGCACCGGCTCGCCAAAACGTTCCGCATAGGCCGCTGCAGTGGCTTCAAAAAGGGGGTCCTTACGTTTGGCGGTCAATTGGGCTGAGACTTTCCATAAAGGCTGTTGTTCCTTGCAACTGTAGAGTTCAGCCTCGACTCGAACCCGAATCGACTGGTTTCTCGGTTCCGTGTTTGGCTGCAGGATCAGGAGGCCCTCGAGGGGGGCCACGCATGAAGCGCTCCGATTGGGTTCGGCGGTCCATTGGGCGCTGTAGACCAGGAAGTCTAAGTGTTCATTAATATATTCCCTCGCCATGGTGCCCCACAGTTCACCGAGATCCTCGCGACCTTCTGGGAGCGGGCTCACGAGCACCTGAATTCGCTTCACTCGATCCGCTTGTCTTATGTCCCAATCACCCCGTAGCCAGGCGGATCGAATCGGCGAGCAGGCACTGACGAGTACACCGAGTAGGACGATTGCTCTCATGAAGCCGGCTCAGCTTCATCGTCGGTGCGATTTGCGACCCGACGGTCGTGAAGGATTTGCAGAAGGGAGGGCATAATGGTGAAACTTACAGCCAAAGCCATGGACATCCCGACCACGGCTAAAAGCCCCACACTGCGCAAACCGGCATGATTCGTTGTGAGTAATGCTCCCCATCCGGCGAGGCTGGTCAGGGTTGAGCAAGCCACGGCCGCACCGACGGAGCGCATCGCTGTGTATGGGCTCGCACCTTCCAAGAATCGATGGATTAGGTAGACGCCATGACTGATGCCGTAGCCGAGCAAAATGGTGAAGACCACGACGTTCATGAAGTTGAGGTCCCAATCAGCGATCGCCATCAGACCCAATGCGCTGGTTAGCCCGATCACAAGAGGTAGAAGAGCGACTACCGTACGCCGTATCCGCTTCAAGTCGACCATCAGGATCACGAGTAGAATGCCCGCGGTCAGCATAAACAACACGAGCCCATCCTCGATGACGATGCGCGCCAGTTTAGCCCAGAGGGTGCCGACGCCTGCCGAGCGATAAGCTGTTCCATCCTCGAGGGTGATCACCTTCGCCTGCTCATTAAAGCGCAGTAACTGTTGGCCGTCGAAGACATCGACGCTCGGGTAGATGTAGGTGAGCCAGCCTTGGTTCTCAGGTTTCGCCTCCGGCAAGCTTTTGAATTGGTCGATGAGAACGGGGGGGAGAATCCCGTGATCGAAGGGTTTCAGTTGGGTGAACTTCAACAAGGTGTCGAAGTGTTCGAGATGTTCCTCTGGAATATGGTCTCGATCCAGTTCTTGGAGTTCGAGTCCCCATTCGGCAAGGATCGCCGAGTTTGCCTCTTGTTGTTCTTTGGGAGGGACAAAAGTGAACAACGAGATGATCTGCTCGAAGCTGTCGAACTTCTCTCGATCGAGGGGGGTGAAGTAGTCGAAAATCCGCTTCGCTTCCTGCAGGTTGGGCGTGAAGATCGCCAAAGGTTCTGCATTGATGCTAAATCGCCGATCGATTTCGTCCCGCATCATCAGGGACTCTTGTCGGTCGGGCAACAGGGAGCGACTCGAGTAGTTAAAGCCAATCCGATGGGCTTGACTGCTCAACACAATGGCGACGATCGTCGCCAAGGTGAGCAGTAGTTTGGGGCGCGGAATGCGTCGCTCAGATCCGGTTTCCTTCTGTTCCTCCAAGGGGATGAAACCGACGACACGACGTGCTCGTCCTCCCCCCGTGCGCTCTAAGGCCATCAGCAGAGCCGGGCACCACGCATAAATACTGAGCATTACCAGTAAAATGCCCACCCCAGCGATCAGGCCAAACTCCGAAAATCCTTTGAAGCTCGATAGGGTCAGAATGAAGAACGCAGAGCCTGTGGCAATGGCTGAAATAGCAGAAGCTTGTCCGGATCCAATCACCGCCTTCTGGATCGCCTCTTCGATGCTTTGTTCGTGACCGAATTCCTCTCGAAGTCGGTAGAGAAAATGAATACCAAAATCGATCCCGAGTCCCATGAGAATCGCTGCAAGCATTCCGGTAATCATGTTGAGTTCACCGATGGCGACGGCCGCAAAGCCGAAGGTCATGGCGACGCCGACGACGAGACCGGATAAAACCACCAAGATGCTGCCCGCTTTCTGGCCGAGGAAGAGCAAAAGCACGAGGGCAATCCCGCCGAGGGCGACAAAACTGGTGGGGATAAGTGCAGAGTTGATCAGGGCGGCGTTGTCGGCGTTGATCTTGTACGAGCCCGCAAAGCCATATTCGATCCGAGTGCTTTCAGGGGCTGGTTGACCGTCGTAATCTTCGACGAACTGCAGGTTGCCTTCAGGCCCTTTGAAATCAGCGAGGTCTTTCCGGAGTTTGCGAATGAGCCCTTCGGTTTTCTCGAGTTCATTGGTGTCCCACTTCGGTCGGGTGACCAGCAGGACCATCTTGCCATCATCACTGATGTAGAAGTCATCCGTGATGCTTTTGCGGCCGACTCGACGGTATTTGTCGATGATCGGATCCAGGTTCATTTCATAGGGCTTGGTCTCTTCGATTTCGAAGAAGAAAGGACTGGCTCGGCGGATGACATCTTTGAGCTTGGCGCTCACCTGCCGACGAACTTCTTTCAGATCTTCTGTCGCCATGAACAAGGGAGCACGGTCTCGAATAAACCAGGCTGGCATTTGGTAAACGACGCTGCGGAATTCTGGGTGGTCAGCAAGGAGCTTTTTCGCCAGTGCTGCGGTCGCTTCTTTCAGTTGCTTACGATCGGAGCCCCTCAAGCCGATCAGTAAGTGTCCAGAGCCACCCACCATATCGATCAGACGTCGGACATCTTTGACCTCTTGGAAATCAGGATCGATGAGATCCAGCTGGTTGTGATTCACCGTGATGAGTGCTTTTGCCGTGATTCCAGAAGCCACAGCGAGACCACCTAAGAAAGCCAGCGTCATCAGAGGGCGGTTCAAGACCAACCCGAGATAACGGGCGACCAGGCGGTGAAGTAGGGTCACTTGCTGACCGTCACCTTCGCCAGGCGAGTTTCCATTTTCTCAAGCAGTGAGTTCCAGCCACCGCGCTTCATAAGCGGTTGGATTTGTTGCTCACGAATGCCTTCCAGCATCCAGTCGCCCATGACCTTCACGTCGACAATCTTCCAGCCTTTCTTTTGGGTCAGCCGAAAGACGACCTTCATCTCTTTCTTTTTCAGTGCATGCATCAACACCACATTGCAGGGCAGATCGACCATCCGGCCTTCCACTTTTGCCTTGGAGCAAACGATGGATTTTAGGTGCTCAAAATTTTTGCGTACTTTGGGAAATGCCAGGGCTGCGAAGAGGCCTTGAAAGTTGCGGGTAAAGCGCTTGCGCTCCGCTGGAGACGCTTTCGCCCAATGACCCTGAAGCAAACGCTTTCCTTGGTCCTCTCCTGAGAGCAGCTTGAGCGCTTTAGCATCCCGTTCATAGCGAACGAGTTTGACGAGTTTCTTCACACTCTTTTCCTGCGGTCCAGTGGCCCCCACGGCCGGAGCCAGCAAGAGAACCGATAAGATCAGCGCTGGTCGTGCCATGTCGCCTCCGTTCGCAGTCAAAACGGTCTATGCTCCTAGCGATTCAAGGTCAATCACCATCCCTTGACAGTTTCAGGCTGGAGCATTGTCATATGGCTTGGAGAGTCGAGTCGTGGAATTGAAGGCAGTGGTCGCTCCTGCGCCCTACCAAAAAGGAGCTGAGCTCCTCATGGTCGAAGCTCGGCCGGAAACTCTCGTCGCCGAAGAGCGCTCACCGATGCACTTGTGTGTGGTCATCGATCGCAGCAGTTCCATGACTGGGCGTCCGCTGTCCTTGGTTGGACGGGCAGTGCAGATCCTGAGCGCTCGTTTGCAAGCGGGTGATTACCTGGCTCTGATTCTGTTCGATGAGACGGCGGAAGAGGTTCTCCCCATGACTCGTTTGGATGGGTCCGATCTCGAGGGACTCGAGGAGTGGATCGGACCGATTCGGGTGGGGCAGGGGACCGATCTCGAAGGCGCTTTGGTGTTGGCTGCTCGGAGTTTTGAGGGCCAGTACGTGCGGGGCGCACAGCGCCGAGTGCTGCTGATCAGCGACGGGTTTCCCAGCCAGGGAGCCACGCAAATCGGGCAGTTCCGCAACCTGGGGCATCGCCTGATGGAAGATCAGGGCGTCAGTATCTCCACCGTCGCCATGGGCGAAGAAGCGAACCATGCGATTCTGGAGAGCCTTGTCGGTCCGGGAAGCGGTAATTTTTACGCGGTTCACGACAGCGGCGGTTTAGCAGGGGCTTTGGCCGCGGAACTGGACGCCGCCCGTTCCGCCATTGCGATGAGCGCCGAACTTTATGTGGAGGTTGGTCCCGGGCTCAAAAGCCTCCGTTTATTACAGTCTTACAGCAACGCGCCCCATGCGGAAGGTTTGGTGGTTCACTTGGGACCGATCGCAGCGGGTGTGCCCCGAGTGATTCTCGGTCGGGTCGAATCGGATCGCAGCCAACGTATGGGTTCGGTGAAGTTGTTTTGGCAGGGGCTAGCCGGCAAAGAAGCAGCCATTGCGCCCATCGAGTGGGTGGATGAGATGGATGAGGTCGCCGCCCGCCAACTGCGTCGGGAAATGGGTTTACTGCACATGATTACCGCCGAGGAACATTATTGGCGTTGGCAGGAGCGAGATCCGGCTCGGGCTCGGGGCTATTTGGCCAAGGCGAGAGAGTGGCTTCAGACCCTTGCCTCCGAGAACCTCCTGCCCGCCGATCTGCTGAATCTCCATCGCGTGCGCTTGTCCGACACCAGCGATCGACTAGAGATTGGGGTGGGGATGTCGGGCCAGTTCGCCGTCAGCCGGCAGCCTCGAGCCCTCCCCGCACCGGGAGTTGATAGCGAGCATTAAGGTCACCGGCGTCATCGGACGTGGCGAATTCACCCCATCAGTTGCGGGCAGGGATAGAAATCGGTTCATTGATGCGAGTATCTTGCCGATGTGGGGCAAGAGCTCGCTGTCGATTGTCTCCCCAGCAAGTCCAATGTCCGGTATTAACTTGGGCACAGCTGTAGTTCGCCCCACTTCGTACTCTTGTGAACCATTTACCTTCGGGGGGCTCGATAATGGCGCCTTCAACGCCGGGAGTATTTTGCCAAGTGAAGGGGGTTTCGGTCCCCAACTGACCCAGTTGGTTATCCCCGAAACAGATCACAGGACCATTGGCACTGACGGCGCAGGTGTGGAGTTCTCCCGACGAAACATCGATCAGGACCTCCTCCCTAAGGTCGACGGCTTCATGACGTAGGTTGACCCGCCTTGGATCCACCCCCCCAAATGCATTTGGGGATGTTCCGTTGGCTCCACTTAAACTTGTACCCCAACAATACAATTCGCCGGGACCACCGATGGCGCAAGCATGGGCACCGCCAACGGCGAGACGCCGGATTTGCGCTGTGGCTTCAGAGCTACCGTCCCAGTTAACGGGACCCAGTGCTGTCGGACCGATGACAAAGGTTGCATTGGGAGCCCCGCCCAACTCCAGGTAGCCTAGTTGAAAGTGCATGTTCCGCCCCCAGCACCAAACCTCGCCTCGATCGTTCAGGGCACAACTGTGGTGGACACCGCTTTCCAGAGCAATCCACGCCCGATTTTGTGGAAGTGCCACCTCAGTCAGGGGACTAATGACGGTTTGCGCTTCCGGGTTGGGGACTTGACCAAGAGCCGAGCGGGTCAAGCCCATGCAGTAGATCCGCCGTCCCGGATCTGCCCCCTCCAACACCCCATAAAAGCAACTGTGATTGGCGCCGGCCGAAGCCAGGAGGACATCGCTCAAGCCCCTAACGAGCACGGGTTCGAGTTGGCACAAAGAGGGCGCATCGCAGCCTTCGTTAAAGGCTCCGAGGGCGCAGATGTCGAGATCGTGAATGATGACCTGTTCCGGGCAGTCTTGCCCCTCGGCGACGCCCGTATTGGTGGTTTGAGCAAGTTGATTGCGGCCCCAACCATAGACCCTTTGGTCCTTGGTGATGGCGAAGATTTGCTCTCCAGCAATGCCGCTGTGAAGGCTCACGACCTCCGCCGCTCGAAGCCCAGGACCCTCTTCATCTCGGGTGAGGTGCGGGAAGGGAAGAGGGCGTTCAGTATTTCGTGCGTTAGGCAGAACGCCTAGTTCGCCGGCAAGGGAGGGCCCTTGGCCCATCATTTGAAAGCGGTAGCTACTATTTTCTTCAGCGGGAAAGTCATTTTCAGGCCACTGCCCGAGAAAGAGTAAACTTGACTGACCGGGAACGAGTTGATCCCGGTCGGTTTCCTGGCGACAGCTTCCATCACAACCATCACCTCGACGGTCATTCCGATCATCGCAGGACTCTCCAGTTTGGAGCATGCCATCGCCACAGCCGACTCGATCTCGATCGTCCCGTGGTACTGGAGCCGGTAGTTCTTCTGGCTCGTCTTCACAGTCTTGATCGTCGGGCGCCGGTGGGCAACGATTGCTCAGATCCTGAACTGGTGCGTTGGAATCCACGGTTATTTCCGGGGGTCGGTACCAGATCAAGGTTTGTCGCTCCGCTTCATAGGTATTGTCTCGAAGCGCGATGATGCCCTCACCAGCCAAGGTCAGGTCCTCATTGCGGCCCCAATCATTGAGATCGATGAGAATGGGAGCCGATGCATTGCCTGAAAGGGAATTGTTCTGCAGCGAGACCGCTGCACTAGCCGTCACCAGAACACCGAACCCTGTTTCAGCCATGCTCTGCAGTCCTCCTTGCTCTCTACCGCGGGTCATAGTCACTGTGTTGCCCTCCCCAAGGAAGGCCGCCAGCATACCATCCACATGCACCCCTGCGTGCCGAGCTCCTGTGATCTGGTTGTTCGAGAGGGTGAGTGTATCGCCAGGTTCCATAAAGCTATCCGCCCGAATGCCAGGTCCACCCGGCGAGACTCTATCACCGTAGCTGATGTTGTTGTTGGCGATGGTCACTCGTCTGCTGCGAGCCACGCGAATGCCTCGATGCGTCACCCCGGAAATAGTATTGCCTGTTACAGTCAGTTCATCACCGTAAAAGACATCGATGGAGATACCATCGGTTCCGATCGGGCCGAGGAACGTATTGTCCTCAAGCGTCCAACTTCCAAAGATTTCGCGAGCAGACACACCTGAGCCACCCATGACTTCGAGGCTATTGCCCGCAACTCGAAAACCGGAGCCACTAAAGTCAACGATACTCACGCCGTCATCACCGATGGGCCCGCGAAAGGTATTGTCTTCCAGCGTCCAACTCCCAACGGCACCTTGGCTGTCGACACTGCTTCCGTCGACGTGATGAAAGGTCGAGGTGGCGACATGGAAAGTTGAGCCACCGAAGTCGATGACGCTGATCCCATCATTGCCAATGGGTCCACGGAAGGTATTGTCCTCCAAAGTCCAACTGCCCAAGGAGCCCGTGCTGTCTAAGCCTTTGCCATTGATGGCTTCAAAATGACTTCCACTCACCCGAAAACCCGACCCGCTAAAGTCAACGATATTGACTCCATCGGTACCGATGGGTCCGCGGAAGGTGTTGTCCTCTAAGGTCCAACTGCCCAGTGAATCGATGCTATCTACAGCATTTCCGTTGATGGCTTCGAACTGATTTCTAGTTAAGCTGAAGCCGGAGCCCCTAAAGTTGACAATGCTGACTCCATCCATACCGATCGGCCCGAGAAAGGTGTTGTCTTCCAACGTCCAACTACCGGTAGCCTGCCATCCTCGTATGGCATGGCCATCGATGGCGCCGAATTCAACGTCGACAATGTGGATGTCGCCTCCGCCTCTAATCTGGATGCCATGCCCTCGGCCTGTAGTCTGAATTTTGAGTTTTTGCGCCTCAATGCTTGCGTTCCCGCTCACCTCCAGCAGCGCTTGAGCTTCGGGGCTGCCATGGAGTTGCAACGAGGCAAGGCGCAGCTTTTCGCTCCGCTGGTCAATCAGAGCCCCGTTCGCACTGCGAAGGATCACATGACCTTCACAGCTGCCGATCAGAGTGATGGAGCGTTCTGTCGGTCGGCTACTGAGTTGCCATTCATGGGCTTGGGGGGCTGCCATCAAAAGCAGGAGGGGCGTGTCTCCTTGATGGAGGGGGGGCAGGTCGCCACGGGGCGTTTCCGGGCTTCGGCCATCATGGGTGCCACCGGCTCGAACATAAATTACCTCAACCCCTGAAGTTTGCGCCCAAGGATGATTCACTTGAAATTCATGGGGTGTGCAGTCGGGAGTGATCCCTCCAGCGTCAGGGGCACTCCCAGGAGGAGTTTGGGAGTTAACGCTGGCATCGATCGGCAAAGGTAAGCCCGCATCTATTGGTGCGACGGCCGGTTCACAGCCACCGACGAGAAGGCAGAGGCAACAGCTTATTTGGATTGGAAGTGATCGCACCGCTGATAGCTACCTTACCGAGTCACCATCAATCAAGTTGAGGGTAAGGTTGCCTGAGGCGTGAATCGAGTGCTGTCCGTTCGCAGAGCGGCGAAATGTTCTCATTGGGGGGGCGGGGCGGGCAGTGGCATGGGCGGACTCACCGCTGGCGTAAGGCGCCGATTTTGTGGGTGGATGATGCCCGTACCATTGGAGCCCCAGCAGAACCATTGACCCACGCTGTCTTCAGCACAGGTATGTTTTGCGCCGCTTGTGACGGAAACGTATGGGCGTTCGTTACGAGGCGCGTGGACGAAGCCGCTCATGCCCTCGGACCATGTGAAGACGGCACCTCCTTCTGGGCAATTTTGATCACCCTCAACGCAAGCGCCCAGCGCGGAATTGTCGTTGGCCCCAAAGCAAGCGACGGAGCCCTCGCTCGTCACAGCACAGCTATGCTTCTCGCCACATGCGACATCCGTAAAATGAGCATCCCTGAGGTCGTAGCCTGGCTGAGTCTGTGCAAACAATAAAACCCTTCGAGGCCTACTGCCGCTGTCATCTGAACGTCTCCCAACCGCGCCATAAGTTCCGTCTCCCCAGCAATAAAGTTTGCCCTCGGTATCGATCGCACAGGAATGTTTTTGTCCAACCGCTAGGTGTGTGAAGTAGCCTGTAGGTCGAACATAATCCTCCTCCTCACCGGCTAGATTAGTGGGACCGAGCACAAAGACGGGGGGGCTAGCGACTCGGATCTGCCCATCACCCAACTGCCCATAATCTTTGCGCCCCCAACACCAGACTTCGCCTCGTTCGTTGAGCGCGCAGTTGTGGTTTTGTCCGCTTGCTAGCACACGCCACGGGCCTGTCGTTGGGAAGGAGGGGGCCGTGAGTGGGATGGGACTTAAGCCATGTTCTTCACCGATTGCATCCGTGGCCCGGCCCATGCAGTAAATCTTGGGTTCGATATCGTCGGCCATCCAGCCGTAGAAGCAACTATGGGTTCCACCGGCAGAAGCCTGTAAGCCCCGCTCGAGGTCTGCACTCACGAGTCGAGGCTCCGTCAGGCACTCCCGTAGTGGTCCATGACCATTACTGCATTCCGCCACACCCAGAGGCTGTGCCCCACCGACGGCTTCTATGGTTTGAGCTTCATCATTCCTGCCCCAGCCATAGACTCTTTGGTTTTGCGAGATGGCAAAATATTGAGCTGCGAAGGCGCCACCATGCAGACTGACTATGATCTCTTGATCTACACAATGCTCGTCTCGGTCACCGGGCTTGACGACAAGATTTCCAAACAAAGAACAGCCCGCATCAGAGAGTCGGTTCGGCAGATCGGGATCTTCGCCGCCGGTGCATTCGTTCTCGCCCGGATTCCAGTTGCATGCTCGTCCGATTTCACCACCCATGGAAGGGCCTTGTCCCATTAAGGAGTAAATCTTTGTGCCTGTTCCTCCTCCCACATCTTCGTACCAAGGTCCTCGGAACAGAAGACTCCAGCCCGCCGTGGTCACATGATCACGCTCCGTCTCAATCTGGCAGTCGGCGCTGCAGCCATCGCCGTTACGCCGATTGCCGTCATCGCATTCTTCACCATAACCCTGACAGCTGCCCGTTTCGCCGGCCAGGTAACAGGTTTCCCTTGGGTTCTGGCAGTCCGATGAGCTTGTGCACACATCACCGGAGCCACCGGACCAGAAGGCACCGACACGAACGCCATCCCCACAACCAACATCGTCGATAGGGGCTCGGTTGATGGGGACTGGGAGGAGTCGCGCAGGCGTAGGAGAGCAGGGCACCCCCTCGGGGGCGTCTGGGCAGCGACCACTTCGATCGTCCACCTCTGTGTCACTGATCACCGAGACCCCTCTCGGCCGGTGCCAAACCCGCGTGTCGCCGTCTTGGGTGTTGCCAGCAAATCGTAAGGTTCCCTCTCCCGATAACGTGCGATCACTGGGCGTCGACCAATCGTAGAGATCCACAAGGAGGGGGCCTGCGCTGTTGCCGGTGAGCTGATTGTTGGTCGCACTGACGCGCGCACTGGCGGTGACGAGGATACCGTAGGGGGGCAAAGGAGGATGATCACCACCTTGTTCTCGAGTCCTACCGTTGACGAACTCGTTGTTGTTCATCTCCACATTGGCTGCATTGCCGTCGATGTAGACGCCGGGTTCAAAGCTGCCTTCCACTCGATTGTCAGAAAGTGCCAGCGTGTCGTCTGCCGCAGCAAAGTTCGCGGCGTACAGTCCCGGTCCGCCGGGTGCGGCAGTCTCCGCATAGCTAATTTGGTTCCCGCTAATGGTGGTATTGATGCCACCGACGGTGCGAATCCCGACCCGCTCCACACCGGTCATGGTGTTGCCGGTGATGGCAAGGCCATCGCCCCGGAAGCCCTCG
>MDTA01115471.1_pt1 | contig 13921 bp, 15 predicted proteins | sample 811151 | NCBI WGS metagenome assembly MDTA01 (sample SAMN05326648, study PRJNA326480) | marine metagenome | isolation source: seawater | place: Indian Ocean: South | collected 2010 | reverse complement strand
CGAAACCAATAGCAAATAACATTGGAGTTTCAAAAGTAAGTGATCCACCCCACATGGTTGCAATCCAACTAAAAATTTTTATTCCTGTTGGAACAGCAATTATTATCGTAGCTAACATAAAGTATGCTCTTAAATCTGCACTCATGCCTACAGTAAACATGTGGTGCGCCCATACGATAAATCCTATAAAACCAATAGCAATCATTGCATATACCATGCCTAGATATCCAAAGACTGGTTTTCTTGAGAATGTTGAGATAACTTGGCTAACTATACCAAATGCAGGAAGTATCATGATGTAAACCTCTGGGTGACCAAAAAACCAAAACAAGTGTTGAAATAATACGGGATCTCCCCCACCAGCGGGATTGAAAAAAGTAGTGCCAAAATTTCTATCAGTAAGTAACATTGTTATTGCACCAGCCAAAACAGGTACAGCAAGCAATAATAGAAAAGCTGTAATTAACATCGCCCATACAAAAAGTGGCATTTTATGAAGTGTCATTCCTGGAGTTCTCATATTAAGAATTGTTGTTATAAAATTTACAGCACCAAGAATTGATGATGCACCAGCAAGGTGTAATGCAAAAATTGCCATATCAACTGATGGACCTGCGTGACCGAGTTTATTTGATAGTGGAGGATAAATTGTCCAACCTGTTCCTGCACCGGTACCTATGGTTGCTGATACTACTAACAAAACTAATGCTGGAACAAGTATCCAAAAACTAAAATTGTTCATTCTTGGAAAAGCCATATCAGGAGCACCAATCATTATAGGAACGAACCAATTTCCAAATCCACCAATTAAAGCAGGCATAACAACAAAGAAAACCATTAACAAACCATGCGCAGTAATTATAACATTCCAAACCTGACCATCGGCAACAACATCCAAGCCAGGAGCTGCCAACTCAGCTCTCATGAGCAAAGAGAAAAAACCTCCTATTAAACCGGCTATCAGTGCAAAAATTATATATAGTGTTCCGATATCTTTATGGTTAGTAGAAAAAAACCAACGTTTTACAAATCCTGGTTTATGGTCGTGGTGATCTAAATGACTATCGGTGGAAGTTTGGTAACTCATGTTCTACTCCTATTTAGTGTTTGCTTTCGCAAATGTATTTTTCTCATTCATTGCATATTTTATTTTTGTATCCATAGCCCAGGCAAGAAAATCATCCTCAGAAACAGCTTCTATTACAATAGGCATGTATCCGTGACCTGTACCGCAAAGTTCTTAACACTTGCCTCTATATATTCCAGGTTTCTCGATGTTCATCCAGGTTTCATTAAGCCTACCTGGAACAGCATCCTTCTTTACACCTAAAGAAGGCATTGCAAAGCTGTGTAACACATCTCCTGCAGTTACTAAGACATGTATATTTTTATTAACTGGTAAAACTAATCTGTTATCAACTGTTAAAAGACGAAGATCGCCTTCTTCTAACTCTTCATCAGGTACCATGTAACTCTCGAATGTAATATCAAAATGTTCAGGATATTGATATTCCCAGTACCACTGATGGCCTATAACTTTAACTGTCATATCTGCTTCTGGAATTACATCTTGCTGATATACAAGTTTAAAAGATGGTATAGCCATAGCAATTAGAATAAATACAGGAATGGCTGTCCATAAAATTTCAATTAAAGTATTATGACTTCTTTTTGATGGGTTGGGATTAGAATTTTTTCTATATCTTATAACTACATATATAATAAGCAATAAAACAAATATTGTGATTGCGGTCATCATAATTAATACAAAGTTGTGAAGTTCAAGAACGCTCCTCATTACTTCACTAGCGGGCTCCTGAAATCCTAATTGCCAATCATAAGGAGCATTTGCATAGGCAGATGAAATTATGAATAATGAAATAATTAAAGTAAAAATTCGCATATTTATATTGTTCTATATACTAACTAATTAAATTATTCAGCAGTTTAACCAAGTTTTATTGGTTATATTTAGTAGGACAGGTTGTCGCTTTATAACTGTTTTTCAATAATTGATTGAATACAGAAAACAGATGCAGTAGTGGCTGTATCTGATCTTAAAATTCTTTTTCCCAAAGAAACAGGAATTGAGAATGAATTAGAAAGGATTTTATTTATTTCTAAATTGGTAAATCCAGCCTCAGGACCAATTAAAACTGCCCATTTTTTATACTTTTTTAAATTTATTTCTAAAGCTTCGTTGATTGATGGTAAATTTTTATCATTCTCATTACAAAAAATCATTCCTCTATCATTTGGAAAATTATCGAGAATTTCATTTAATTTTGTAACTTGCTCTAACTTAGGTAATGTTAATCTTTCACATTGCTCAGCTGCTTCTATAATATTAAATTTCAAGTTTCGGTTGTTTAATTTAGTTTGATTTGTATTTTGTGTAATACAAGGTATTATTTTGCTAACACCAAGTTCAGTAGCTTTTTGTATAGTTACATTCATACGATATAATTTTATTGGTGAAAATATTAACCAAAGATCTGTTTCTTTCTCTAATTCTCTAGTTTTTTTCAGAATTTGTAAAACAATTTTATCACGGTTTATAGAAACAACTTTAGATATCCATTCGCCAGTTTTGCCGTTAAAAACTATGATTTTATCATCGAGCTTTATTCTTAAGACATTTTTTAAAAAATGATGTTGCTTATCTACAATATAAATCATTATATTGAGTGATAATTCTTTATCTACATACAATCGTGTTTTAGACATTTTCATAACAATAGTTTAAAATAATAGCATTTATTCAAATATGTTGGATAGTTTAGTTTTTCAAAAATTAACTAATTATTTACAATTAATTAGATTTAATAAACCAATTGGCTTTCTTTTATTAATGTGGCCATCTTGGTTTGCTTTATCACTATTAGAAGTAGAAATAATTAGTCTTTTTAACTGGTTTATAATTTTTTTAATTGGTTCTTTTTTTATGAGAAGTGCAGGATGTATAATTAATGATATTGTTGATAGAGACATTGATAAAGTTGTTAAAAGAACTTCTGCAAGACCATTAGCAGACAAAAAAGTTAATTTAAGTGAGGCAATTATATTATTAATAATATTTTTATTATTAGGATTAGTAATTCTTTTACAATTTAACTTAAATTCTATTATTGTAGGTCTAATAAGTATACCTTTTGTGATAATATATCCATTTACTAAAAGATTAACTTATTGGCCACAATTATTTCTTGGTGTCACTTTTAGTTGGGGTGTATTGATTGTATCAATGCAATTTAATGAATCATTGAATTTAGAATTTACTCTTTTGTATATAGCATGCATATTTTGGACTTTAGCCTATGATACAATTTATGCATACCAGGATGTTCATGATGATATTAAACAAAATATTAAATCTACAGCAGTTTATTTTGGAAAGAATGGTCGTTTGTTTGTTTATTTTTGCTACAGTTTAGTTATCATAATATTTGGATTTTTAGGCTGGAAATCCTCAAATTCAATGAATAGTTTAATTATTATAGCTATCATTGGAATTTGTACGTATATAGCAATTTTGAAATGGGATATAAATTCAACAAAAAGCTCAAATTTTTATTTTCGTCAAAATAATATATTTGCATTAATGTTATTCATATATTTATTAACTTTTTAATGACATCAAATAAAAAACAATCTGTTACTTTAAGGATAGTTTTAAATTATCTTTTGCATCACAAATTAACAATTCTTTTGGCATTAATTATGATGGTTATTTCTGCAGGTGCAACAGGCTTGCATGCGTGGTTAGTAAGACCAGCATTGGATGAAGTGCTTATTAAGGGTAATAAAGAAATGCTTTTATTAATACCAATAGCCATCATAATAGTTACTCTTATTAAAGGTTTAGCGACATACACTCATTCATATCAAATGAGTAAAGTTGCACATGCAATAATTTCAAAACTTCAATCACAAATGTTTGAAAAATTAATGTATTTGAATATTAAGTTTTATAACGAGTCTAAATCAGGCAATCTTATTTCAAGATTAATAAACGATACTTATTATTTGAGACTTGCAATAGTAAAATCAGTTACAGGTATTATAAAAGATGTTTTGGTTATTATTTTTTTATTGGGAAATATGTTTTACCAAAGTTGGACACTTACACTTTTTGCTTTTTTTGCATTTCCTCTTGCTTTGTGGCCTATTAGAAAAATTGGTAAAAGTATTAGAAAAATTACTTATACTATTCAGAGTGAAATAGCTGTATTTTCTAATGTTCTAGCTGAGAGTATTAAAGGTATCAAACAAGTTAAATCTTTTACAAAAGAAGATTATGAAAAAAATCGAGCCTTTGAAACAATTAGACTTATTCAAAAATATTTTACTCGCTCTGCATTTATTAGCAATAGATTAAGTCCATTAATGGAATTCATAGGTAGCCTAGCAATTGCTCTATCAATTTATGCTGGAGGAGTGTTCGTATTAAATGAAACAATGACAACCGGTCAATTCATGAGTTTTTTAGTAAGCTTACTGCTTGCATATCAGCCAGTAAAAGCATTAGGAAATCTAAATATAAGCATTCAAGAGGGTCTTGCTGGCGCTGAAAGAATTTTTAAATTACTCGATGCTTCAAAAAAAAATATGGAGGAAGTAACACAAACAAATAACATTGCGCTTAATGGAGATATTATTTTAAAAAATATTACTTTTTCATATGGTGAAAAAAATGTCCTAGAAAATATAAATATAAAAATTCCTAAAAGTAAAAGAGTTGCTCTTGTGGGATTATCTGGTTCTGGAAAATCAACGGTTACTCACTTAATAGCAAGATTTTATGATAGTTACTCGGGTGAAATAATTATTGATTATCACAATACTAAAGAAATGCATCTTAATGACTTAAGAAGAAATATATCTATAGTAACTCAAGAAACAATATTATTTAACGATACAATCTTTAATAATATAAAATATGGAAAATTAGATGCAAATTATGAAGAAATAAAAAATGCAGCTGAACTTGCTGGAATAACTAAATTTTCAGACTCATTAGAAAAAAAATTAGATACTGTTGTTGGTGAAAATGGAGTAAAGTTATCAGGTGGCCAAAGACAAAGAATTGCAATTGCAAGAGCCATTATAAAAAATGCTCCAATTCTAATTTTAGATGAAGCAACATCCTCTCTGGATAATATTACAGAAAAAGAAATTTATAAAACAATAAAAAAACAAATGAAAGATAAAACAATTTTAATAATAGCTCACAGGCTAAGTACTATTGAAGACTCAGATATAATTTATGTATTAGATAGAGGAAATATAGAAAGTTTTGGTTCTCATGAAGACTTAATTGATAAATCAGAAATTTATAAAAAACTTCAATTAAAGGAAAAATTGGAAAATGAATTTTAAAAAAAAAATATTTAAGCTTTTAATTACTCAAAAAATACTGGCATACCTTGGATATCTTTACATATTATTTGTTGGTATTACATCAAATATAAAAATAAAAAATGGTGATGTCTCAAAAAAAATGTGGTGTGAAAAGAAGCCTTTTATTTTGGCATTTTGGCACAGTCAATTAATGATGATTGGCTACGTATGGAAAAGTAAAAGTGTTTTAAACATGCTTGCTTCAAGTCATAGTGATGGAAGATTTGGAGCATATATTGCAGGCCATTTTAATTTAAAAAATATTTCAATTGAAGCAAAAAATAAATCCCCGTCTTTAAGGCAAATTTTTAAAATACTTAATGATGGTAATTACATTGGAATTACACCTGATGGACCTAGAGGCCCTAATCAAAAAGTATCTGAAGGGATAATTAAGATTGCAATCAATTCACAAGTACCAATTATTCCATTAGGCTTTGCTTCAAGTAACTTCATAAAATTAAAATCATGGGACTCTTTTTTAATTACCTATCCATTTTCAAAATGTAACTTTGTTTGGGGTGAGCCTATAATAATACCTAAAACAACAAAAGATGATGAAATAGAAAAATACAAAATATTTTTAGAAGAAAAAATAAATTCTTGTATTTATCAAGCTCAATTAGATTTAAATGCTTAAAATATATCAATTAATAAGTTATTTGTTTCTTCCTATAATTATTACAAATTTATTAATTAGAATCATTAGAAACAAAGAAGATAAAAAAAGGTTTTTAGAAAGATTAGGAAGAACTGATAAAAATTTTAAAATACCTAAAAAAACTATATGGTTGCATGCTGCAAGTGTTGGTGAGTTTAAATCAAGTGATATAATAATCAAAAAATATTACAAAAATTTTAACATTTTAGTCACCACAACTACTAAAACATCAGCTGAATATGTTAAAAATTTTTACCAAGACAAAGTTATACATCAATATATACCATTTGATATAACATTTTGGTGTTTAAGATTTATTAACTATTGGAAGCCAAGTGTAGTACTTTGGATTGAGTCAGATATCTGGCCCAATATGATAAAAATAATTAAAGATAAAAGAATTAATTGTTTTTATGTAAATGCACGGATTTCTCCTAAATCATACAATAGATGGAAATACCTTAATAAACTATATACTGTTTCTTTACTTAGTTTTAATAAAATTTTTGTGCAGAGTCAAAATGATCTAAAAAGAATAGAAAATTTGAGTAATATAAAGGTTGATTTCATAGGTAATTTAAAATTATCAAATAATAGTAAAAATATATATGTTAGCAATCAAAAAAAAATATTTTCAGTTATGATTGTTAGTACTCATCAAAAAGAAGAGGAGATAATATTAAATAGCATAGAAAATATTATAAAAAAAAACAATTTAAAAATATGTATTGCTCCAAGACATCCAGAGAGAGTTTATGAAGTAACAAAAATTTTAAAAAAGTATGGTCTTAGTTATAATTTAGATAGCAAAAAGCAAAACTTTAATAAAGATATAACTATAATTGATAGACTTGGAAAGTTAGACTCATATTACAATAAAAGTGAGATTGTAATTTTAGGAGGTTCTTTTATAAATAAAGGTGGGCATAATCCAATTGAACCAGCAAAATATTCTTGTGCAATAATTAGTGGTAATTTAGTTTATAATTGGGAGAATATTTATAATGATATGTATCAAGAAAAGGCCTGTATCTTAATAAATCAAATTGATGATTTAAAAAAAATAATTAGTCAATTAACAAGCAATAGGTCTTTGCTAGATGGCTATAAAAAGAAAGCTTTAGATTTTTCTAGTAAAAAATTTTTTGAAAAAGAAATTTTATTTAATGAAATAAACATGGTTGTGAATTAGATGTTGAAAGCGCCTAAATTTTGGTACAAAAAAAATGATACTTACTTATCAAATACTTTATATCCACTTTCACTTATATTTAGATTTGGAACCAAAGTGAGAAATGTCTTTAGTAGAAAAAATACCACAAAACTTCCTATAGTTTGTATAGGAAATATTGTTGTTGGTGGAGCAGGCAAAACACCAGTTGCAATTAAATTAGGAACATTATTAAAAAAAAAATGGTTATAAACCTCATTTTGTATCAAAAGGATACGGTGGCATAGAAACAAATAATACTCTAATAAAGGAGTGGCACTCTGCTCAAAGTGTAGGTGATGAGTCTTTGTTACTTTCAGAAATTGCTCCAACCTGGATTGGAAAAGATAGAAATAAATCTTTTGAATTGGCACTTCAAAATGGTGCGGATTGTATTATTATGGATGATGGATTTCAAAACCCAACATTACAAAAAGACTTTTCAATTATTGTAATTAATGGTGAGCAAGGTTTTGGAAATAAAAGAGTAATACCATCAGGACCTTTAAGGGAGAGTATTTCAAGGGGTATTTCTAGAGCAAACTTAATAATAGTTATTGGTGATTTATCAGATGATGTAAAAAGAAAAATACCAAGTACGCTACCACTAATACATGCTAATTTCAAAATTAGTAATGATAATAAAATTTACAAAAATCAAAAAGTAACAGCTTTTGCTGGAATTGCATATCCTGATAAATTTTACAATTCGCTTAGTTTACAAGGCGCTATTTTAGAAAAAAAAATCAGTTATCCTGATCATCATATTTTTGATGAAAATGATATGCTGCACTTAGCTGAAATGGCAAACATGACAAAATCAATTCTTGTAACAACAAAAAAAGATTATGTTAGAATCCCAAAATCGTATAGGTCATTAGTTAGCACATTAGATGGCGAAATTGAATTTGAAGATGAAAAATTACTAATTGAAATATTAAGTAATCTATTAGAAAATAAGATAAATGAATTTAATTTATGAAAATTTTTTTTTATTTTTTACAGTTTGTCTTTATCATAATAATACTAGTATTATTCAAAATTTTACCATTTAATTTTTCTAAAAAATTAGGATCTTTATTATTTAGAAAAATTGGAAAACTATCTAAAGCTGATGAAACAGCTTTTAACAATTGCAAATTTGTTTATCCCAATCTCAAAGATATTGAAATTAGAAATATAGTTGATGAAAGTTGGAGTAATATTGGAATTACAATTATTGAACTTTTAAGTTTAAATAAATTAATAAAAAAAAATAATGTGGTTTTAAAAGGAACAAATATTATTAAAGAGTTAAAAAAAAACAATAAACAAGCTGTATTTATAAGTATTCATCAATCAAATTGGGAAGTTTTGGTTCCTATGCTTGATAGATCAGGTTTGAAAATTGGTGGTATTTACAGGCATATAAATAATATTTTTTTAGACAAACTTATTTTAAATCTAAGAAGGAATGCATTAATGTCAAAAAAAAATTTTTATACCCCTAAAGGTAAGCAAAGTGCTAAGGATTTACTAGAATCTATTAAAAATAATTATTCTATAGTTTTATTAATAGATCAAAAAGACTCAGCAGGAGAAAAAGTCCCTTTTTTTAAGAAAGCAGTAAAGACACAAACGGGATTTTTAAAAATAGCAAGAAAATTTGATTTACCAATTATACCTATTAAAAATACGCGCCTAGCAAATGGCCAAATTGAGTTAAGTTTTTTAGAACCAATTTTTCATAATGATAATGATATTAATGATACTTTAATGATGAAAAAAATACATAATTTAATTGAAAGCTGGATCACATCAAATCCTTCACAATGGTTTTGGCAACATAAAAGATTTAATTAATTTTTTTTATATTAATATTTATTACACCGTCACTAAGTTTTGCTTTCAAATCCTGATTTAACTTAACATTTCGAATACTTTTGATTATTTTATTTTGACTCATTAATATTGAATAACCCTTTTTTAAATTTGTTGAAATTGAATTAGAATATAATAACCTAGAATTTGATTTAAGAGATAAAATTTTATTTTTATATTTTTCATTTATTTGATTATTTAAATTTTTTGATAATTCTTTAATTAAAAGCTTCTTTATTTTTATATTAGTATTTGGAAAATTTATAAATTTTCCTATATTTAATAAATTAATATTAAATAAGCTAACTTTATTTTTTAATAATGTATCTAATTTCTTAAAAGATTGATCTATTTTTTCTTTGAATAAATTAATAATAAAATCAGGCGCTCTCAATAGCTTATTTAAATGTTCAAGATTATCTTTAGTTCTTCTTAATTGAGAATTAATTTGATTGTTCATTTTAAAATTTAAATTTTTTATTTGTGATAGAATTTCACTTTTTAATGGAACTATTTTTTCAGCAGCAGCTGTTGGTGTAGATGCTCTTAAATCTGAAACCAAATCAATTAAAGTGTTATCTGTTTCATGTCCTATAGCAGATACTATTGGAATTTTAGACTCAAAGACTGTAATTGCAAGATTTTCATCATTAAAGGCCATTAAATCCTCAGTACTGCCACCTCCTCTGGCTATAATAATTACATCTGGTTTATCTTTATCTATTTTATTAAAACCTATTATTGCTTCAGATATTGTTGAAACAGCATCACTACCCTGAACTGATACAGGCCATATATCTAGTGGTAAAGGAAAACGATCTTTAACTCTATTAATAATATCATAAACCACTGAACCAGCAGTGGAAGTGATAATGCCAATCTTAGAAGGTAAAAAAGGCAATTTTTTTTTTTTATTTTGATCAAAGTATCCTTTTAGCTGTAATCTTTTTTTTCTTTCTTCAATTATTTTAAGTAATGCACCTTCTCCTGCAATTTCAATTTTATCTATATCAATTTGATAAGTTGTTTTAAATCTTGACCAAGTAGTTTTTTTTCCTGTTGCGATTATTTCAAGTCCAAGCTCAGGAATAATATCTAAATATTTTTTTTTCTGTTCCCAAATTACACCACTTAAAATTGAATTTTGATCTTTTAGTGTTAAATAAATTTGCCCTTTACTAGCAGTTTTAATTTCTGATATCTCTCCTTTTATTCTTACATAATTGAAATTTGTTTCTATAAGATCCTTAAATGCAATATTGAATTCAGACACTTCAAATTGTGGGATATTTATTTTATTTGTCATCTTCTTTTCTTAAAAAAATTTCTTAATAATTCTCCACATTCCTCTTCCATTATGCCACCATAAATTTCTGGTATAAAAATATTATTTCTTTGAAAAGTTAGCCTAATTTTTTCTATTCCTCCATTTTTTTCATCATAAGCTCCAAAATACAATGAATCAATATGAACTTCACTAATAGCACTTGCACACATAGAACATGGCTCTAATGTAACAAATATTGAATAATTATTTAAGTATTTTTGTTTTAATTTTTCACAAGCGTCAAATATTATATTTATTTCACAATGTTTTATAGCATTAGTAAATTTATTAATTTGATTGTGTTGTCTTGAAACTATTTCGTTGTTGATATTGTTTACTAATATAGCTCCAACGGGAATTTCCTTTAAAGCCATTGCTTTTCTGGCCTCTATCAGCGCTTCCTTCATAAAATAATCTACGTTCATTATGGAACCAATTAATTTTGTATATTATAGTTATACTATAATGAAAAAACCATTAATTGGAATCACTCTTGATAATGAAACTAAAAAAACTTATTCTAAATTCCCTTGGTATGCTCTAAGAGCAAATTACGTCTCAAGTATAATTAATTTAAACGCTATACCAATACCTTTATCTCACAATAAAAAACTAATTAATAGTTTTGGTGAATTACTAGATGGATTAATTATAACTGGAGGAGACTTTGATATAGATCCACAAATTTATAATACAAAAAGAAAAGGTTCACAAAATATAAAAAGAACAAGAACAAACTTTGAATTGGGTATCTATAAAAAATTTTTTGAATTAGGTAAGCCAATATTAGGAATTTGTGGTGGTGCTCAACTTATTAATGTCGCTGCGGGAGGTACACTAATTCAAGATTTAAAAAAAACCACAATTAACCATGAGCAACCAAATCCCAGAAATGAGACTAGTCATAAAATAAAGATATATGAAAAAACTAAACTCCATGGAATATTTAAAAACAAAATAATTAGTGTAAATAGTGCACATCACCAGGCAATTAAAAAATTAGGAAAAGAATTCAAAATTTGTGCTGTTGCTGAAGATGGTGTTGTAGAAGCTATAGAGCATAAGTATCATAAATGGTGTATTGGATTACAATGGCATCCAGAATTTTTAGTAACAAAGTTTGATTTAGAGATTTTTAAAAATTTTATTAATAATATCTAGTGAATATTAGAATAGCAAAGTTTATATCCAATTCAGGTTATTGTTCCAGAAGAGAAGCAGAAAAACTCATACTAAAAAATAAAGTTTATATAAATGGAGAAATATGCTCACATCCTAGTCAAAAAGTGAGCAGTAAAGACAAAATAAAGATCAATAAGAAAATCTTAAAAATATTTAAAAGAATAGAAGTATGGAAAATGTATAAACCTATAAAATATATTTCTAGCTCAAAAGATAATTTAAATAGGAATACTATCTATGATCTACTACCCAAAGAATTACCTAAGTTAATTAATGTAGGAAGATTAGATTATATGAGTGAAGGAATAATGTTATTTACTAATAGTGGAGAATATGCAAGATATCTAGAGCTCCCCTCTTCGAATATAAAAAGAAAATACAAAGTATGTGTGAGGGGAATTATTAAAAAGAGTCAAATTCAAAAAATAAATCAAGGAATAACAATAAAAAAAATTAGATATAATAAAATAAAATTAAAAATAGATAAAAAATCAGATAAAAATATATGGTTGGAATTTACTTTGAAAGAAGGCAAAAATAGAGAAATTAGAAATATTTGTAATTTTTTTTCTTGGAAAATTATAAAATTGATAAGAATTGAATTTGGACCATATAAACTCGGTAAATTAAAAATTGGTGAAGTTGAAAAAATAAAATTAAAAAAAAATGATTAAAATTACTGCCGGTAAATATAAAGGGAAAAAACTTGATATCATCTCTAAATATGTAAGACCCACATCATCAATAAAAAGAGAAGCTTTTTTTTCAATTATTGATAGTTATGGATTTAAAATATCTTATAATTTTTATTATGGAAAAACTTTTGTTGATTTATTTGCTGGACTTGGAACAATGGGATTGGAGGCTATATCTAGAGGTTTTAATTATGCTATCTTTTATGAAAATAATGATGATGTGTTAAAAATTCTAAAAAAAAACTGCAATAATCTTATTAAAAAAGAACAATATGAGATTATTGAACAAAATATATTATCTTCAAGTTTCAGAATAAATTTTGAAAATATTTCAATTATTTATATTGATCCACCTTATAATAAATACGATATAGGAAATTTACTTTCAATTTTACAAAATAAAATAAATAGAAAAACTATAATAGGAGTTGAGAGTGATGTTAAGGATAATTTTAATTCACCAAATAAACTAAATGTGGTTAAACAAAAAATATATGGAAAGACTAAATTAAGTTTTTTGACCTTGTCTTAAGTATTCTTTTGTCAAAATTTTTCCTTGTTCCACAGCTGGTTGATCAAAAGGATTAACGTCCAAATATAAACATGAAGCAATAGTTTCTATAATACTTAGACTAAGTAATTTACCTAAACTATTTTCATTTATTATGGGGATATATATTTCCCTAAACTTAAAATTATTTAGTTTAAAAGTTTCTATGGTAGCACGCTGTTCTGCTTCCATTAAATCTCCTATTGATTTTTTTTTAAAATAATCAATTTCAGAATTTTTAAATATTGTCTCATTAATTAAAGGCCCCTTGTTATTGTGTGAGGTAGTGATAAATGTAAAAAACTTATCTTGAGGACCATCTAAATATAATTGAAGTTGACTATGTTGATCTGTAGTACCTATAGAATGTATTGGTGTAATACCCTTTTTATTTTTACCAATACTTTCAGCCCAAAGCTGTAAATACCATTTGCCAAAATAATAAAGTTTATCTGAGTATGTCATTAACACACTTGATGAAAATTCTTTTTTTGCATTCATACATAAATATTTTGCCAAATTTAACGAAGAGTTATTTTCTATATTATTAATTATTTCTGCTGCACCACTATATAAATCATAAATATTTAAACCAGATAAAATAGCAGGAACTATACCTACATTTGAAAAAACAGAAAAACGACCACCAATTTCCATACTGTGCTCTAATAATAATATTTTTTTTTCTTTAGCAATCTTATACAAAGGTGAGTTTTTAAATTCAGTAATTACAAGAGTATTAGCAAAAAATTGAGGAATATTATTTTTATCTATTGCAAGTTGATATAATGATGAGAATTGTGCAAGTGTTTCAGGAGTGCTTCCTGATTTAGAGATTACTATAAAACCAGTTGTTGAAAAATCAATATTATCATATAATTTATTCAGAGTGATTGGATCAATATTATCATAAAATTCTATTTCAATTTTTTTGCCAATATTAATATTATACAAAGCACGAGCTCCAAGATTAGAGCCACCAGTTCCAAACAGTAATATTTTTTTTTTATTAATTTTAAATTTATTAACCTTATCT
>MDTA01177054.1_pt1 | contig 13922 bp, 11 predicted proteins | sample 811151 | NCBI WGS metagenome assembly MDTA01 (sample SAMN05326648, study PRJNA326480) | marine metagenome | isolation source: seawater | place: Indian Ocean: South | collected 2010 | reverse complement strand
ATCACAACCAGCTACTTTAAAGCCTTTTTTAATATAATAATCTGCTAAATTTGAACCAAGAAATCCAGCAATTCCTGTAATAAAGATGTTCATAAAGTTTTCAGTTATATTATTAATATTGAAATGTCTAGTTTAATAAGAAATATATAACAAAATTCTAATGAGAAAAAATTTAAAAAATTTAACTGCCAAATTATTAGATTATTTTAATTTACAGTTGATTAATAAAAATCAAAAGATTATTGAATTGTCTACAAATGACCGCAAAATAATTGATTTGGTTTCAAAATATTCCATGACACCTCAAATAAGAATTTATAATCTTATACAATCTTTGAGACATATAGAACATAATGGAATTGAAGGAGATTATGTTGAATGCGGTGTATGGAAAGGGGGAAACTTAATATTATTTAAAAAATTTTTAGAGGAGTCAAAAAAAATATCAAGAAAAATTTATGCTTATGATACTTTTGAGGGTATGACAAATCCAGATGACAATGATTTTGATATTTCCACGACTGAAAAAGCTGAAAAGTTATTGATGCAAGATAAAGAAAAAAAAACAAACGTTTGGGGTATATGTAGCTTAAATAATGTTAAAGATAATATATTAAAAACAATTGGAAATCTTGATAATATTGAATTTGTAGAAGGACCTGTAGAAAAAACTCTAAATGAAAAAAATATTCCTAAACGAATTAGCTTATTAAGATTAGACACAGATTGGTATAGCAGTACAAAAAAGGAATTAGATGCTCTTTATGAAAAAGTTAGCAAAGGTGGCGTAATTATAATTGATGATTATGGGCACTGGGGTGGTTCAAAAAAAGCAGTTGATGAATTTTTTAAGGATAAATATGTCTGGATGCATTATGTAGATTATGCTTGTAGATTAATAATAAAAGAATAACTTAAACTTATTAAATGAGTAGAGAAAAATTTTATTCAACCCAATTGAATAATTTCATTAAAGACAAAAACTCAAAAATTATAGTTCTAGGTGCAGGTAACCTTGATATGAAAGTTTTTAAAGATTTAAATTTTAATAATGTAACTTTTACAAATTTAGAAAATTCAACCGAAAATAAAATAGATTTTAATCAAAATATTCATGATTTGAGAATTAATGATGGTAAATTTGATTATTGTGTAGCACATGCGTGTGTTCATCATTCATCAAGACCTCATCAAGCTATCCTAGAACTTTATAGGGTAAGCTCTAAAGGAATCTTGGTGATCGAGGCAAGAGACACGCTGTTATCAAGAATAGCCTGCAAATTAAATCTTTCAGAGGAATATGAATTATCGGCAGTAAAAAAAAATAAAAATACAGGTGGTGTAGATAATACCAATATTCCAAATTATGTTTACAGATGGACAGAGAGAGAGATAATAAAATTAATCAAGTCATACAAACCTGAAATAAATCATAAAATAACATTTGAATACGGCCATCAATTAAAGTTTTCAGATTCATTTTTGGTAAAGTTTTTTTTTAAAGTATTTTTTTTTATTTTTAAAAAACAACAAAATTTATTCTCTATATTTATTGAAAAAGATAAAAATAATTTAAAGTTTCATAATTGGTATAAAAAATGAAAATTTCAGTAATAATTCCCTGTTTTAATGAAAATAACACAATTATCTCTATTCTTGAAAAAGTAAATTTAGAAAGAAAAAATTTTGATTTAGAAATAATTGTCTCTGATGATGGATCAACGGATAAAACTAAAGTTTTACTAGAAGAAAATTCAAATCTATATGATAAATTAATATTGTCAGAGGTAAATAAAGGCAAAGGATGCGCTATGCGAAAGGGAATTGAAGCTTCCACAGGAGATATTTTGTTATTTCAAGATGCAGATATGGAATATGATCCCAAAGATTACTCTAAATTAATAAAACCATTTATAGAAAATAATGCCGATGTAGTTTATGGAACAAGATTTATATCATCTAAACCACGAAGAGTAATTTATTTTACACATAGATTGGCAAATTTTTTAATTACAACTATGGTTAATTTTTTTACAAATATAAATTTTTCAGATGTTGAAACAGGTTATAAATTATTAAGAAAAGAAGTGCTTAGAAGTGTTAAATTAAATGAGAATTCATTTGGGATTGAAATAGAAATAACAATGAAAATAGCTAAGCTAAATTTGAAAATTTTTGAGGTGGGTATATCATATAATGGAAGAACATATGATGAAGGAAAAAAAATTACTTTTAAAGATGGTTTAATAGCTTTTATTTTAATTTTAAAATATTTTTTTACTTCTGCTCATCGATAGTGATCAAAGACACAAACAAAGTATTAATTATAAGCAATACCGAAAATAAAATGCCAAATAAATAGGTAATTTTTTTTACAATTAGGTCTATTTTTACAAAATTTAAAAAATAAAAATCTATAAATATCATCAAAATAATAGAAAAACTAATTAAAAAAGAATATCTCATTTTAAATATTTTAAAAAAATTTATTATTATTTTAGATCTAAACATTTTAAGTTTCTTCGCTATTAAAGACGAAAAAAGTCCAAACATAAAAAATTGAAATCCAAGCAAAAAATAAACTACTGCTATAAATAATTTTTCAACAATAAGTAAATTTTTTTGAGTTTCAATTACGTTCATAAAATCAATTACAGAGATAAAAGATAATATAAAAAATATTAAAGAAGGAAAAAAATAAACCCATTTCGGACAGGTAACCATTAAAAACCTAAGCGTATTCCAGCCGTCAGAAATTGTATTTAAATGACTTTTGCCTTTTTTTCTTCCATCTTTATAAAGAGTAATAGGTATCTCCGCACATTTTGCTCCTGAAATTTTAAATTTTATAAGATTTTCAATTGCAAATACCATGCCATTTGAAAAATGGTCTAATTCTAAAAATTTCTTTCTATTAAACCCCCTAAATCCACAATATACATCATTGAATGGTAGTGAAAAAAATAGCTTTGAAACAAAACTTAAAAATGGGTTTCCAAAGTATTTATGCGAAATTGGCATGGCATTTTTCTCAATTTTTCCTCCACCTATAGGAAACCTACACCCTTGAACTAAATCATATCCCTCTAAAAGTTTTTTATAAAATTTATCTAATATAGAAAAATCATAGCTGTTGTCAGCATCAGCCATGATGACATATTTGCCTTTAGCATTTTTGATCCCAGCTATCAAGGCGCTTCCGTAACCACGATTTTTAACGTTAATGATTCTAGCTCCAAGTTTTTTGGCAATATCTAACGATCCATCTGTACTACCATTATCAGCAACAACAACTTCACCTTTAATATTATTTTTCTTAATACTTTTTAAACTTTTAGTAATACATATACCTATTGTTTCAACCTCGTTCAAACATGGTATAACAACAGTTAAATCAATGGCTTCACTCATAAAAAATTTTTTTTATAAAATTCATTAATCAACAAATCAATCTTTAAATACAAATATATAATTACCTTTCTGCTCTATTTTCACTTTAAAACCCTGATAACTACAAAATCCTTGAAAAAAATTACAAAAGACATCTTTGGTAGGACTATAAACTTTAAATTTATTTGAGTTATAAATATTATCCAAAGATGAATAATCAAAATTCCTACTAAAAACATTTGAATTTATATGATTAATATTTTTTTCATTTTTTATAAATAAAGGTAAAAATATTAGTAGTATAATTATGTATAAAAAAGGTTTATTTAAGAATTTTTTAAAAAAGAAGAGTATAAGTATAGATGTCGTAAAAGCTACTGTTGAAATTATGGTTCCATAGCCAAATCTAATCTCTGGAGCTTTAAACCATATATAAAAATTCACTATGAGCACAAACAAAACAAAGAAAAAAAAGTTTTTTTTAATTAACAACCTTTTTTTGTAAAAAAAATAAATTGATAATATAACGATAATATTAAGACTTATAATTATAATTGAAATAAAAAGAAATTCAGTTTTAAGAAAATACTCATGAAACCAAGGATTAAACCAGTCAAATGAATTAAGCGTATGATTAAAATCTGTAAATTTCAGCCTTTCTGGCGTATCTCTTGCAAAAGATTGAACTATTTTTCTGTAACCTTCTACATCGAATTTACTCATTGCCCAACTTGTTTTAATACAGCTCGAAGCAATTGGAAAAATTAGACATCCACTTAAAAAAAAGCTTTTAGACAACCATGCAATACCAGAAAATAATAATATTAAATTTACTCTACTAAATAAAAATATGTCTTTTCTAATAAACAAATATAAAAGGAATAAAATAACTCCAATATAGCCAATTTTTATAGTTATAGTCAGAAATATTGATAATAATAATAAAGACAATATTTTTGCATCTTTCTCCTCTGCAAATTTTAAAAATAAATATAGACTGAGTATAAAAAAGGTCATAGCTACTGTATCAACTTCAGGAGAACTTAAATTTATAAGTATTGTTCCATTGCTGCTTGGGTGAAAAAAAGAGTAAACTGAGATGTAAAAAATTGATATTAGAATAAAAAGATCACTCAATTTTTTACTTTTTAAGAAATTTATTTTGAATATTTCATTAAAAAAAAAACAAAATAAAGAAATATTTGCAAGGTAAATTAGTTTAATAAATTTTATTTCTACATTAATTAAACTCAGAAAACTATGCCACGAAGAGTTCATTCCGTAACGAGGTTCTAAATTTGCAATTCCAAAGATTGTTAAATTATTTAAATTAAGTTGTATAGTTTGTAAATGATAAAGTTGACTATCATAAGTAATTTTATGATTTATAGTAATAAAAGCAAAAAACGTCGAAATTATTGTTAATGATATAAGATTTAATTTATAAAATTTTTTTGAAAAAAAAAATATAAATAGTACAAGACCTAATATTAATACTAAGAAACTTAAGTTTTTAAGTGGTGTTAAGAAATTTATAAATATTGAAAAAGCTATCAAAAAAAAATAGCCATTAATGAATTCGATATTCTCTATCTTATAAGTAGATTTTGGGTATAAAACTTTTTTAAATAAACCAGCATATCCTAGTATGGTTAAATTTATTATCATGATGCCTAAAAATGTAAACAACATAAAATTATTTTAAGGCGTCGCCTCTTAATATTTTAAGAGATCTTGAATCATCATTTTTAATCCAGCACTTAATCTTGTCTCTTGAATTAATATATTGAAATAGTCTTCCTTTTTGTAAAGATGGATTTATATCAGCGCTAACTGCTTCAACATTGTTGCAAATATCATTTGATTTATAATAAATTTTAAGTGGCTGAAACTCAATTACCCAACTTAAGAAATGTAGGCAAATTAAACTATATATCAATTGTTTTTTAAAATTTAAAAAAATTAAAAAGTAAAAAGCTAGTAAAGATGGTTGTAAGTAACTTAACTCCGCAGGAATAAATAAAAAGATTATTAAATTTATTAATATTATCCCTATTAAAATTTTAGAATACTTTAAATTATTCAATTTTTTTAAATTAATGAAAAGTAAAAAAATAATACAAAAAAACGTTATAAAAGAAAATGACATAATAATTTTATAAAAAAATCTTGAAATAATGCCAGTAAAGCCTTGATCATAAGGCGTAGCAGCTGTCAACCAATGTAAGCTAAAACCACTTTCAAACCAAAATGGTAAATAAAACAGGCCACCTATGAAAAAAGACCCAAGGAAAATTAAAACCTTTCTGGTTAAATTTACTTTATAGTATTCCGAAAAAAGAAAAATTATTGGTATCAAAAATAAGAAAAAATAAATTCGCGAGCCTATTGATATTCCAAAGAAAATTATAGCAATTTCATAATATTTTTTTTTTAAAAAAAATAGCCCCAAACACAAGGGCAGTAAGGCCCATGAATAATCGATTGGTTCAAGATTATCGAAATATAGTACAGGATTTGATAAAATTAAAATAAGAAATAGGATAATATTTTTATTTTTAAATTTGATATCTATTCCTAAATAAAAAAATATTCCACTTAAAAACATAAAAATAAAAGTTAATAAGTTTACTGACCAACTTCCAAATTGGTAAGATAAAAAACCAATACCTAATTCAGCAACAGGGTAAGGTGTAAATCTCGATGCCATCAACTTTCCACCTCCGAGCATTGACTCGTATGCTCCGATTAACGCAAGTGTATCTTCATCTGACCCATAACCACCAATAAAAGAAAATAAAATTCCACCAAATAATAAAAAAATAAGCAAGATATTATTCAAATTTACGTATTTCATTTTAATTAATTTTTTTTTTGCTAAACAAAGAATACATTAAAATAATGGATATAATTAAAAAACCATTATTGAATATGCCGCTTCCTCTAATGAATATTTGCATGAAAAGCAATGTATAAATCAGAGCTTTTTGCTTATCATCTAAATTTTTTGTCCTACTTTTTAAAATTACTATTATACAAATAATCAAAAAAAATATTCCAAATTCTGAAGTTAATTTACTAAAATTATTTGATGCATCGGATGAGTTTAAATCTCTGTAAGGATATGTTTTCTTCTCCTTATCATAACTTTTAGGAATATAGGCATCAAAAGCTAATTTATAATTATCAAAACCGTATCCAGCTATACTATTTTTAAACGAATTAATCGCAACTTGAAAAGAATTAATATAAACTTTGAAAGAGTAGTTAACTGTGGCTGAATCTACGCTAAATATACCAGTTGTTAATAATTTTTCTTTTGGAGACAAAACATATTTATAAGTGTTGGGGTCTATAAGTCTTTTTGCTGCACAGGTATCTTTTTGACTAAAAAAAATACCAATATTTACAAAATTAATAATTAATAAAAATATAATTATTTTTTTTGTTAAATTTTTGCTAACTATTGAAATTATAACTGATCCTCCAATTATTCCAATAAAGAAAGTTAAAGAAAAATTTAAAAATGAAAATATAAAAAATAATGAAATTAAAAACATTGTGATTTTTTTTTGTCTAATTTCATTAAAATTTATTATCGAATATAATATTATTGGAACAGATAAAAGATGAAAATGAGATAATTCTTTAAATACCAATTTATCAAAACGAAACAGATTTGAACAATTTATAAGATTGAAATTATAAAAGTAATCATTTGAGATTAAAATATAAATCGAATAAAAAAAAAATATTGTTAAAAATATATTAATACAAGAAGTTATATTTTTTAGAATTAGATCTTTATAATAATAAATTAAAATCATACTCAAGGAAATAAATAAAGATTTAATAAATGTTATAAAAAAATTGTTATATTCTAAATTAGCGTATTTAATTAAACCAATATGACTATGAATAACGATTAAAATTAAAGTTATTATAGATAATAAAATAATTTTTTTATTAATTATACTTTTTTTAGTAATAAAATCAAAAAATAAAAAAAATATTGAAAATAAATAAAAAAATCTAAACTGAAAACTATAAATAACAACATGTGAAAAAAATATTGACAAAGTAAATAAAAAGATAATTGTATAATTTCTTAAAGCTAAGTAACTCATTTCTTTGAGAAAACATAATTTTGAATAGCAATGGCATCCATTGAAGTTTTTGTAAAAACTTCCATAGCATTTTCTGGACTCTCACAAATAGGTTCATTTACATTTAAAGAAGTATTCAAAAGGATTGGTACTCCTGTTTTATATCCAAATTGTTTTATTAAATTATAATATTTTCTATTCATATCTTCTGATACGGTCTGAACTCTTGAGGTATTATCAATGTGAACAACAGCAGGAATAATTTCTTGAATATTATTTTTTACAGAATAGACAGAATTCATGTAAGGAGAAGGTTTATCGATATTAAAATAATTATTTGCTTCACTTTCCAGAACTGATGGTGCAAATGGTCTAAATTCCTCCCTTTTTTTTATTTTCAAATTAATTATATCTTTCATATTTTTAACTCTCGGATCTCCCAATATAGATCTATTACCTAATGCTCTTGGTCCCCATTCCATTTTATCCTGAAACCAGCCTACAACATTTGATTTTTCCAAAAAAGTTATGATAAAATCAATCAATTTTTCAAAATTATCGAAGTAATTAATTTTGTAATTTTCATTTTCTTTAATTTTATTAACTATATTTTTCTCTATATATTTATTATTATATTCTGTTCCTAAATATGGATTGGGATCAAACGATAACTTCTTTTCATATTTTTTTGCTAAATATAAAGCTGAACCAATTGCACCTCCAGCATCGCCCACATTTGGTGAGAAATATATATTTTTAAATTTAGTTTTTTCAATTATTTTTCCATTTAAAGAGGAATTGAAAATACAACCTCCGGACAAACACAAATTTTTATTTCCATGTTTTTTATAGATATCATTTATCTTATCTAAAACAATTTCCTCAAAAACATATTGTATTGAAGATGCTAAATCTTTATGAAATTTTGTTATAGGTTCATTTATTTTTCTACTCTTTCCTAAAAGTTTCTCTAAATTAAGTGAATATAGATCCTCAAAATAAGGTGTTCCAGATTCAAAATCATAGTCAACTACACTCTTATGATGATCAAAATATTTAAGATTTAATTCAAAAAAACTTTTTGATTTATAAATTATCTTCTTAATTCTATCTTTGTATATGGGTTTACCATAAGAAGCTAAACCCATAATTTTATATTCATCTCCGTAATTTTTGAAACCTAATAATTGCGTCATCGACTGGTAAAATATTCCTAAAGAGTGGGGGTAATTAACTTTTTCTATAAGTGTAATATCCTGGTCTAAACTATAAATCTCAGATGTTGAAAAATCACCAGAACCATCAATTGAAATTCCTATACCATCTTTTAAATCGTAAAAATAAAAAGTAGATAAGATATGCGCTAAATGGTGAGGTACAGAGACAATTTTTTTATCCAAATCTACTCCATAAGTTTTGATAAACATTTGATTAAGACTATTCTTTTTTATTGAAAATAAAGCTTTGCCCAAAATATTTGATGAATAAATGTTAGATAAAGAAAATTTTATTTTTTCTTTTATATTGTATAATTTATCATAGTTTACAGCTACAAAATCAATATCTTTTAGTGAAATATTTGCCTCTTTAATACAAAAATCTATAGAATTTTTAGGAAAACCGGAAAAATGTTTTATTCTTGTAAATCTTTCTTCTTCTGTAGCAGCAATTAAATGCCCATCCTTTACAATGCATGCTGATGTATCGGCGTGGAAAACATTTAAACCAAGTATATTCATTATTTGTTATAATAATTTATAACTTTAAAAATCAAATATAAAATTAGTAAATTAATAAGAATTGCAAATAGAATTTTATAAGAGTTTAATGGCATATAACCAAAATGAGCCAATCTATAGGCTAAAATATTTCCAATTAAGCTTGTAAATATTAAATTATTTTGAGAAATTTTATAAGATACTAATTCTATAAGAGAACAAACTAAACACAACAAAACTATAGATGCAAAAACAAATGTTAAAGAATTAGAATAATATAAATACCCCACTATGCCAGGAACATAAATTGTATAAACTTTTGGTTCTCTTTTGTAGGTATGATAACTCCCTTTAATTACGTTTTCGTAGAATGAATTAGAATAATTAAATTTTTCATTGAAGGATTTATATATTAGATTAAACCCTTTATTCTCAATAGACTGTACTGCCATTAAGCTATCTACTCCTACCCATCGACCAGCAATTAAAAAAAGTATTTGGTTAACTTCTAAAATAAGATCATTTACAGGCTCTATAATTAAATTTTTCTTCATTGATTTTTCTTCAATATTTTCAGTTTCAATAATTGGCAGGTACTCATGTACCTGATGACCTACTGGAAAATCGTTAGATTGTCTTATTTTGCTAACTATTAACAGTGAAATAAAAAATAAAATTAAAATAAAACAATAATATTTTACAAATTTTATTTTTTTTATTTTTAAATTGTTTAATTCTACTAATCGGTAATAGCCATAAAAAATTGCTGTGCTATTAAATATCATTGCTCTACTTATTGATGAAATGGATGATAAAAAATTTTCTAATAAACCAAATTTTAAATTATTGTTACTACTTTTTTTTTTTGAAAGAAATTCTAAATAAATTATTAATGAAAAAAAAGATGCAAATCCAAACATTAATAACCATTTAAAAATATTGTTAATCCCAAGTGGTAGAAAAATGTCAGGAACTGTACCTTTCTGAAAAAAGCTAAACTTCAAATTTATTAATACTATAATAAGCAGAGAAGAGGTTAGTAAATAAATTATTTTCCTTTTATATTTTATATAAAAATTTATCAAGTTATTTGGATTTTTTTTGTTTAATTCAAGCTTTGTATATGTAAATAATAGTTTTTCTCTCACATAGGATGAAAAAATCAATGCAATAATTGCAACTTGAGAAACTATTAAAACCTCATCGAAAGATTCTTGAGTACGATTAAATTTACCTACTCCCTCAGGAAACATACTATTAAGAAATGCAATTTGTACTGAAAATTTAAACCAAAATCCTAACCATAATAATAATGAAAAAAATGTCTCAAAGAATATAGACTCTTTTCTAAAATTATAAAAAAGAGCAAAAGAGTAAGACAGTGTAAATAGAATATAGTAAATTTTAGATCCTTTATATTCAAGATAAGCAAAAGGAAAAATAAGTAGAGTTAACGTGCCTAATAGTAACAACAAAATTTTAATTAAGTTCATTTACAAAATATTAAAAATATTTAATTAGAACTAAAAACTTACCAGAACCATTAAATTAAGATATCTTGTTGCTATATTTTTTCTAAAATTCCAATTGACCCTGATGTTTCTAGATACATTAAAATTTTATTTGTTTTTTCTTCATAAATCAAATCTCTAATTCTCTCTACTATTGGAATAACATCATAACTCTCAATTTTATAATTATCATTTAATACTAGTTTATGAATAGTCAGATCATTTTCATCCAAATCCCAGCCCATAGAGCCAACATATATTACTTTTTTATTAAATAAGTTTTCAAATCTCTCTGTTTTGATAATTTGAGTAATGCCTATAGAGGGTGTAAAGTATTTTAAGGGTTCAATAAAACCATATTCTGAGTGTGATTTATGTAAAGGGGCTCTTTTGTAAAATTCTTCTGTAAGCCATTTGTTTGGATAATCATAGTGCTCTCCATAAGAAGATACTGCCCATCCAAAATTTTTTGGATTTTTATAATCTGGTGCAAAGTCTAGATTGATCTCATCTCCACCTTTTGGTCCATGATCTGTTGAATATATTACATCTTCGAATTCATCATAAAATAAACCTTGTGAATTTCGATGTCCTAAAGACAAAATATTTGTCTTTTTGGTGTCTTTATCTATTGATAATATTTTACCCAACATACTATCTAATTTCTGCGGATTATCAGTTTTTTGAACTTCGTAGGAACCAAAACCACCAACAGTTAGCAAAATTTTATTGTTTTTAAATTTTGACAAATTCCCCCCTGTGTTGTTCATTTGGCCCCCATATGGTTGACAAGAATCAATTTCGAAAAATTCAACAAAATTTAATTCATCTAAATTTAGCTTAGAAGATACAAGTGCTAACTTTACACATTTTTCACTTACTTTTTTTAAATAAGAGATATAAATTTTGCCATCATCTACCAGAATATTTTTAACAATGTTTTTTCTTCCATCTAAATATTTAGACATTACAAGCTGATTAAAATTAGATTCAATTTTTTTAAAAGTTAAATTTTGTTCTATATCATTAAAATTTGCATACATTAATGTTCCTGAGCCAGTTATTAAAATTATTAAATCTTTATGAAGTGCTAAATAGCTTCTTGGTCCCATTTCCCTTAGTAGTGGATTTGTAAATTTTGTAATTTTATATGTTCCATTAATAATATTTTCATCTGGATCTTTTATAAAATCAAATGTTTTTATTGAGTCTAAAATATCGTAAATTTTTATATTTCTATCAACAATTTTACTTTGTAACTTTTTATTATTATCAAATACGAAAATTATATCTTTTACATCGCTATTAAATTTTTTTAAAAAGTCCCTTGAGCTCTGAGGTATTAAACTTTTTATCTTATGTACAAAAAAGTTATTTGTTTTAGACAAATATGTAACTACATAAAAATTAGCAGAAATTAGAATTATCAAAGATATCAATATGTAAATATATTTTTTATATTTCATTAAACATTATTATTTAAATTAAAGTAAAATATTTAGTATAATTAAATCTATAAACAAATTATTAATTATTGGTAGCTTAAAATCTGTGATATTTTGAACTCTATTTTTTAAATAAAATTAAATATATTTATAGATATTAGAATAATATTTAAAAATTTTTATTGACTATTTATTAAGATAAAATTTATAAATCAAACCATACGTTAAATAAGAAATAACTGATGAAACTAAAAAAGAGACAATTACTAACTTATAATTTCCTATAAAGAATAGAGTAGGTACAATAGAAGCTACTAGGATTGAATAGAAAACATCTGTTTTGAATACATTAGATTGATAGTTGCTCTTTTGTATCAAATACTGACGATAATATTGGCCCTTTAACATAAAAAATGAGCCTATTAACGAGATGAATGTGCAAACTATTTGAGTATCAAGATTACTTACAAAAATATTATTATAAATTTTAATTGAATAGAAAAATAATGAAATTAACAAAATACTATATAAAAATATAAATATTTGTCTAATTTTTTTAAATTTTAAGTTTTTCTTTATCATAGAAGGTCCATAGGTATTATTAAAAAAAGTTCCTGGAAGAGATCCTATTGCGAAACCGGCAAAATATATACCAGCATAAATTTTTCCACATAAAGAAATTATAACTAATCTCCACAATAAATTAGCAAAAGAGATTGAAAATGAGGAGAAAAAAGATAGAGAAGATAAAGATAATTTTATTAATTTTATATTGTTAATTTTTATAATAATATTTTTTACAATTTTATAATAATTATTACAAAAAAATAGAAAAAGAAACGAATTAAAAATAACCAAGATATAAAGTAAATCTTGAAAAAATAGTAAACTTGTAAATGAACAAATTAAAAAAATTATTTCAAAATATAAGTACAAATATATTTCCCTAATTTTTTTTTTTATTTCAAAATATGTTAAAATTAATTCATTTAACCATTGAATTACTATTAAAATAGAAAATTGAAATAACAGATATGTGTAGATAAATTTGTAATAATATATTATAAGCAAATTTATTAGTAAAATAAGACATGTAATTAGAATCCTGAATAAAATAAAACTTTGAATAGGTATTTTCGATTTTTTAGAAATTATTAAACTTCTAGCATTTGATGAAAAAATTTGAGTAAATATTATATTAATACCTATTATAATTCCAAGTTCAGCTGTTAGCTCATAATTTTCAAATAACGAAGATAAAATTAATATAAAAGTTGGTATGAAAAGATTTAATCCGTATGTAACAGACTGAATTTCAATTTCGTTTCTTTTAGAAAAAAAATTTTGACTAAATTTCAAATTAATTTTTTACTCCACGTATCTGGGGTTAATTCATTATTAATTTCTATTTCATAATTATAACTAAATTTTTTTGGACCTTTTGATTTTATAAATTCTATCATTTTGCCAATAATACCATCAATATCTTGGTTGGATTCATGTTTAAATAATTTCTCAGCCAAAGAAGATGAACATATTGCATTTTTTACCTCATTTACTCTCTCTGGTTTATATAAAGGTTCTTTATTAAATTGAAGTTGATTTGATATTTTCTTAAATAGTTCATTAATTGTTATCTCATTTTCAGGTCCAGGTCCAATGTTTACAACCTCACTTTTAATATTTGGATCTGTGGCCAATTTATCAATACAATAAATGCAATCATCAACATCTGAGAAGCTTCGTTTCTGT
>MDTA01085628.1_pt1 | contig 13922 bp, 8 predicted proteins | sample 811151 | NCBI WGS metagenome assembly MDTA01 (sample SAMN05326648, study PRJNA326480) | marine metagenome | isolation source: seawater | place: Indian Ocean: South | collected 2010 | reverse complement strand
TATTTATCTCCTTGGATAGGAGTAGGTTTTTTAATTAGTGCATTGTCTATTTACAAAATACCACCAAAAGAAAAGGAACTCCCATAGCTGATTTATTTTACGAATAGTAAAATAATTAGATGATTGATTATTTAATTGCAAATAAATCTATTATCGAGCTTTTTATTCTTTCATCAATTGGTTTAACTTCATTTGCTTTTATTCTTATGGTGGCAATAAAAAAATAAGAACTGGTGCAAATTAATATGTACTAATCCGTCACATCTATTTTTGAGTATCCTAGCTCAGGGTCATTGAAGCAAAAGTTATTAGAACCGTCATTCGTATAACAAATTGTTGATTTAAACTCAATAATATTTAGCGGGGAAGGGACATTATAGGAAAAGTAATGCTCATATTCTTTAAGCTCATATTTACAATGACCATTTTGAATATCAACAGTTATTGTATTACCAACTATACGCATGGTGCATGTATTACTACTAACACTAAACCCTTCAAACTTAAGAGGATCTGAATAAAATACATTCCAAACTAAACCATTTTCCCATTTTGTTGGTGGACAATCAGGAATACCATTTTCTAACTCAATTGTCCTAACTTCACCAGTATCTAAGGTTACTTCAACTTCATAAATTAGATCAGTACAGAAATAAACCAAAAATACTCTTTCTTTAAAATCTACTCTGTTAACACAACAATTATCAATTAGTGTAGGGTACTGAGGTGAGGATGTTCTCTTATCATATTGAGCAATTAAATCTTTTGGGAATTGTTGATAATCTTCTGGCCAATAATAGTAATTGTTTGCTTCATCAATTGAATCCGATTGGCCCGTAATTAAAGTCGATATAATCGCAACAAGTCCTATAAGAAAAATTTTCATATTTATATTTTATTAGTCTAAAAATAAATAAAAATATTATTTTTTATAATATGGTGCAGATTTGGTGCATTGTCGTTTAAGAAGTCTTTGTTCTTTACTCCTCATTTCGTTCTAGAGCCTCTAGTGAATGAGCGATAAATCATATTCAATAATGTAAAATAAGGAAAGGTCAAATGGTTAGCCTCTATCTGAAAAACAAGGGGTCGGCAGTTCGATTCTGCCTCTGGCCACAATAAACATAGGCTCTATTGGTATTCACAAACAAACAAGAGAAAACTTTGACCATTTCTTTGACCTATTAACTATTAAAGTTTTTAAAACGGCTTACATTTTTTAGTAAGTACTAATTATTAAAATAATTAATTTCCTCTGAATGTGTGAAAACTATTTCATCAGTCAATAGGTCAACATAAAATATTTTTATCTCTTTAATATTTTTTATAGGTGTTTTAAGTGTTAAATAATTTGGAATTTCTGGAAACCCGAAATTATACATTGCACTATATTCGATATCGACTGAATTTGAGGTAATAAAAAATGTAGATTTATTCATATCTACAATCTCAACTCCCTTTATTTTTATATCTTTATATTGACATTGTCTTAAATTTTTATTGATGTAGCAGAATGAGCTTTCGGGAAATTTGTCATCTTTAGGAAAGTCAAACGCTGTAGACCAAACTCTGATTATTGTGCATTCATCTTTATAGAAAAATTCAGAATTAATTAAATTAAACTTATTTTTTTCAGCTTTAAGTCCTTCACTATTTGATTCTTCTATTTCTGTAGCAGCATTACACGAACTACTTTTAAAACTTTTATCTATTTGCTTCCTGGATGACCTACTTTTTAGTGAATCTAAACTTTTCTCTTGAAGACTTTTTGATCTTTTTTGAATATCCTTAAAGTTAATTTTTTCAAGCAACCAATATTCTTTTATCAAATGTTGATACCAGGAATCTTCGATATATTTTAATTTTGCAACGTAATTGACATCATTTAAGAGCTTATAGCTCAAATCATAAACTGTTTCCGAGTAACTTGTGAATATATCTTCATCATATAAAAGCTCTTCAACAAATCCTTCTGTTAAATTGGTTATTAGGTTGCTGTGATTAAACCTTTGATGCAGACTAGCATCATAGGCTATTGGTTCTAATAATTGTGTTTCTGGGTTGTAATAAAATAAAAAATTTTGAAATATTAAGGGGTGTATCCCACCCAAAACTTCTGCTATACCTAAATACCTTCCGATAAGTTTAGTATCAAAAATTTCTGAAGCTTGTGTACTTCCATTCAGATAAGACCTCAACATCCCCTTAGCTTTTTTTTCATATCCATATAAATCTTGATTTAATCTAATTTTTGAAGTATTAAGTGAATCAAATCTGGCAGTTCTATAAGTTTCAGTTCTTCCCGAAGCTGATATGGTGCTTCCAATTAATTCAGGATTCCGAGGAGCACTAAACCTAATTACTACTGAATTAAGCTTGCCTTGTCTTTCGAGATGTTCTTTAGTTCCTACTTCCTCCAAAAGAAAAATGCCTTTATTTTTTCCATTCAAATTTAATTTGACCAGTTCTAGATGAGTAGTAATAATTCCATAGTCATTTGCTATAGCCATATATATTGGCTCTAATTGAAAATCTCTTACTAGTGGGTGCTGTAGTGAAAACTCTGAAAAGTCATTATAGTTTTGATCTTCAAATTCAATTCGAATAGATTCCTTATCTTTATACAGCAAATGATCAATGCCATTCCCTTTTAAATTAACCTTTACATTGATAGCTTTTTCTGAATTTACTCTTAGCTGACCTTCTAGATTAAGCTTTGTTCTTTCATTTGATACTTTAAATGACAAGGAACTATTAATTTCATTTCTTAAAATGGATTCCTCTTCAAAAGGTAGCTCTAAATAAATTTTTGGAAGTGGTTCAAAAGTTGCTTCGCTTAAATTTTGGGGGGATAAGATTAATTTTTTAATATAATCAGCGGAGCTATAAGTTCGTTCACCAGAGTTCATTCTTATAACTCCTTGATATCCCTTTTCCATAGCTAAAAGTGAAAGTTGAACATTTATATCCGAAACTGATTTTGGACTTAGATTTATAATCCATGCAAAAAAAATAAAAATAAATACAGCAATGAATCCTGTAAATTTCCGCCACGGTTTAATTAATGTTTTTTTAAATTTCATAATCAGAAAAATTTTAAATACTTAATTAGAATAATAATTTATGGAATCATTAATATCAGGCTCGATTCAAGAGATATCGATTGTGCCTATTAGGCTAGCAATTCAATTAACTCTTGTTTTTTTGGCTACAAGGTTTATCGTTTGGCATTATGAAAATTATTCACAATCAAATTCTTTTTCTAATGCAAAATATTCTTTTACTATAGTTGGCCTTAGCACTGTATTGATAATTGCAGTTGTAAAATCTTCCCTTGCTTTATCACTAGGCTTGGTAGGAGCATTATCAATAGTTAGATTCAGAACACCGATTAAAGATGCTGAAGAATTGGGCTATTTATTCTTGGTAATAGCAACAGGTCTAGCGGCAGGAGCGAACCAGGAAGTAGCAATACTTGTTGCATTGCCAATAATTTTATTCGGTCTATTTTTAGTAAATAATAAGAAAGAACAATTTGGAGATTCTGGAGTTTTTTATATTGAATCTGATAAGGATACTTACGACAAAGTTATTAAGTTTCTTAAAAATACAGAAATGAACTATTCTTTAGCAAGATTTGTTAAAAACGATGACTTATATATTATTGATGTAAATATTGACAAATTAAGTTTTGAAGAACTTGATGAGACTGTTTCCGAGATTGAAAACCTAGGAGTAAAAAGTATTACATTTGTGACTAATGACTGAAGTTGTAAGTGATGAAAGAATTGAATTTAAATATTCAATTAAATTAAATGAGGTTAATAAATTTCAACAAAAACTCTTTGAAACTCCTTACAGTCTAATTAAAAATTTTCAGGAGAGAAAAATCAATAGTTTTTATTTCGATACTCACAGTTTAGTACTATTACATCAGTCACTTGCGGGCTTAAGTTCCAAAGAGAAATTTAGATACAGATTCTATGGTGATTTTAAAAATTCTTTATCTGGACAATGGGAAATTAAAAAGAAGCAAGGGATCGTCACTAGTAAGTTAACTTACAAAGAAAATGTTGAATATGACAAACTTATCAGTCATTCAAAAAAGCACAATTTCTCAAAAAATGAACAAATCTCTAAATATCTACTCAAATATCCACGAATAGTCAAATCAATTTCTTATAACAGAAGATATTTTGTTTCAAGTATATTTGGATCTAAATTTAGAGCAACAATTGATTATGATCTTAAATCTTCCAATTTTCTTAATTCACAATCTTTAAGAGCTAAAAAAAACAATCTAGCAATAATTGAACTAAAAATTGACAAAGAAATCTATGACAATATACATATTAAAAATTTTTTAAATTTAAGCAGATTAGGTTATTCAAAATACTTAGAAGCTTAAATTAAATATTTAAATTTTAAAAAACTTTGACCAATCTTTGACACGCTCACTATTGAAGTCTCTTTTAATCTACGCTAACTTCGATATATTGGCTCTGTATAACGAGCATAAATTCAAACAAATAAGTTACAATCAACTAAGGTCAAGTGGTTAGCCCATATCTGAAAAACAAGGGGTCGGCAGTTCGATTCTGCCTCTGGCCACAAGATTTTTTGCAATTATTTAAAAAACACGAACCAAAACAATGACTAGAATTATCAACATTGTATGAAAATAAAGCATAGTTCGATAGTAAATTTTAAATTTTTATTGTTTTTCTTTAGTTCAACTTACATTTTGATATTGATTCAAAAAAAATCTTATTTCGACATCAATTCCAATGTTTTTCTTATATTATGTTTGTTTTTTCTAGGAAGATATTTTACAAAAAACTCTAATCTTGATTTTTTTACTAATATCTTTTTTAAAATTTTTACAATCATATTTTTTGTAATTAGTGTTGTCATGTATATATACAATCAAGTACCTCAGATAAATTCTGATGTTTCTTTTTTAAATTCTAATTATCTGACTTTAAGTGCCCCCAAGCAGTTAATTAATGATGAACTGACAGTTCCTAAGTTTGATAATTCCTGTAGATACTCAAAAGAAAATGCTCTCAAAGCAATGTCAAATAACGGTTTTTTATCTGAAAATATTAATTTAAAAGTTTATCCAGAAAAAGGTTTCTTAAACCCCAGTGCTATAGGTTTAACGAAATTTAAATGCTGGGATAGGGTTGTTGGCGCAACATACTCGGTCAACACAACTTTACAAAAAAATGATGTTGTAGATTTGTACTACCATCCCTATCCAAAACATGAAATGGTAATAATATCTTCTGCATTATTCATTCTGATATTTTTTTCTTTTAGAACAACTCGTGATTTAGAAGCAAAAATAAAAATTAGACACTTTATAAACATAAATATTGATTTAATTTCAAACCTTATCTTTATATCTTCAGGAATAATTCTGTATAAAGAATTGTTTCGCAAAAATACTTCAATCTTTTATGACATGGGTATGGAATTTGATCAATTAAATACATTTTATGGACATCTTTTGAATTATTCTCATGAGCTTGGAAGTGGTCTTCCAAGCTATTTTAATTTTTTAGTTGGAAGGGGAGGCCCATACGTAAATTTTCAACTTCAGCTGTACGATCCAATTAAATTTTTATTTTTTAATTTTTTTGAAAATGTAAATACAGCATATAGCTATGTTGTAATATGTTATTTAGCTATTGGGTTCTTAGGTACTTACAAATTATTTATTTTTTTATATAAAAATAAAACTATAGCTATTGCGGCATCAATAATTTACATTTCGAATCCCGCTTTGCTTAGATGGTTGCCATATCAACACACAGTTATTACGATGATGCTGTTGCCATGGATAGTTTACTTTTTAATACAAAATTTTAATAACTTAAAAAACTACCTTCTTGTGGGAATAATTCTTGGATTTATGTTATTAAATTCTCATCCAACAAATTTTCTATTTATTAGTGTTGTTACTTTAATTCTTTTTCTGTCAAGTAGAGGCTCTTTGTACACAAAAACTAAAAGTTTTTTTTGTATTCTTATACCTAGTTTTTTCATTGGGCTTCCTACATTATTGACTTTTTTTAGAAACTTAAATGACTGGCAGAGAATTCAAGTTACTTATAAACAAACAAAATATTTATCAATCGATGATATTTTACATTCAATTGCTACTCCTGAGTTTATAAATTGGCAATCAAATCAAACTGCAGAAATCTTTACTACTTTCTTATGGCCTTTTATTTTTTTGGGTTTTTTATTTGGCACAAACAGAGTAAGTATGGTCTCTAGAATTATAATTATTTTCTTTTTCATATTTTCAACTAATCAGCAAGTTAATAATCTCGTAATAGATTTAATACCGCTGTGGTCAAATATTAGTGATTTTCAAAGAATTGAGTATGTAATACCGCTGTTTCTAATTATTTTATTTTTCGAAGGTTTAATCTACTTTGAAAATTCAAAATATAAAAAAAGAATAATCTTCCCAATAAGCTTTTATTCCTTAGCAAGTATTGCATATGTTGGGGAGTACTTTAATTCATCACTTTATACACCTTCTGAATACTTAAGATATTCAGCATTTCAACAAATTAAGTTCGACAATTTTTATATATATTTACTTATGACAATCATAACAATGGTAATTCTATTGTATTTAGTAAATGTAAAGCAGCTAGTTCTTTTGACCGCAGTATTGTGCTTAATTAGTAATATATATTTATTTCCTAGAGTTAATGCTAAATTCGAAGATAATATTATTCCTGAATACTTGAGTGAAATTGGTAATGAATTAAAAAATCATAATAATAAAAATTTTATTATGACATATTGTTCTCCCGGTGTTAAAACACCTTTTAATTTACTTGCATCTTCAACAAATACTTTATGGATTGATAATTATGACTCACTAATATCAAACGCTGAAAAAGAAAACTATTTTTCAATTTTTGATAAAAATAATTTATTCACAAATAATTATGGACTTGACCAAAACTACTTAATGGGAGGAGTGATTGATAAAAATAGCAAAAATCCAAGCGATTTAATTGGAAAATTAGATAAAGGTATTTTGAAAGATCTCGGAGTTGGCAAAATCTTAATACCTATCTATAAAAATAAAGAATTTGCTTTAGCTTACAAAGAGGTTGATGGGAGCAAAATAAATTCTGCATGTAGAAGTGAGCTAAGACAAGCGGGTTTTGTTAGAGATTTTAGATCAAGCAACCTTGCACAAAATAAGATACCTTATTCGTATCAAAATTTATTAAGTCTGAATAATATCCAATATTTTGAAATATGGGAAAATAACAAATTTGAAATTGTAGAGTCAAAAGGCAAAATAGATAAAGTAACAGCTGGTAGTCAAAAAATTACTATTACTTTCAAAGATAAGTTAGATGATAAGAAATTAGAATTAAAAATAGATTTTCACGAACAGTATGAAATTAGTGGTTACAAATTTTCTAAAGAAGAATTAAAATTGTCATTTTTCAAAGGTAATAGAAATAATTTAATAATTGATAATGTCAACGGAATTACTAGATTAGAAATTAAGAAAAAAAATGATGTCTTAGACCCTAAGTTTTGGATATTAATAGTAAACTTATCCATTATCGTAGGATTGCTATATGCTAAAAAACAAAATTAATTTAAAAAGCGTTATTTTAAATATTTTTATAAGTGGATTTGTTGCAGTGTTTGTCTTTAATTTTATGATTTCAAATATTTTTGATTCTGGAAAAATATTCAAAAGTGGCGAACTTTTAGAGATGCAATTTGTTGATGTAGAAGATAGAAGCTGGGAGCGAAGACCCTTGTTAAATTTTTGGAATAAAGTTTTCTTTTCTATCCCTGAAGGTACTAACGAATCTGGATTGTATAACCAAGAACATGTCGAATTTATAGAATTCAGAGAAGGTAATTCACCCAATAATTTTGATGTTGGTGGTGTTGCTGGCATGGGAATATGGTATTTCAATGATATTTATGACAATTCTTATATCTATACTGGCCAAAATAATGGAAGAGATTATGAGCAGACAAAGGAAAGTTTTGTAATTTGGTCAGAAAATGGAAGAGATTTGAGGTTTATAACACAATCTCAAGGTGAAAGAGATTTTGGAAGTCTTGGTACCTCAAGGCTTATATTGCATAGTTCAGATGATGATAAAACACCCATATCTGTGGTCAATTCATATCTGCAATTTCCAGGTAAAGAGGGTGAAGGTGTAAAATTTTACCCTAACAATGATGGAAGTTTAGACATATTGTTTCAAAACCAGACAGTATTTAAAATAGATAATATTGGAAATATAGTGATGCCAATCCATGAAATAAAAAATTCTGAATGTTTAAATGATAAACATTTAGGGAGGATTGTGTTTAATGGAGAAGGGTTATATATTTGTACTTCTTCTGGATGGACTAAGTAGAAACTTTGTTGATAAAAAGGCAAGAACTAAAAGAAAATGAAGAAAATATCGAGATTCTGCAGTAGTTATTGAAGGAATTAATAAAAAGTAAGTTAATATATATGGATATTGCAAATACTGATGCTTGCTTTTTAGTATTACTATAAATCCAAATATTAAAGAAAAAAACCTAAAACTTGTCTCATACAAATTTATTAAAATTTTGGTTAAATTAAGATTTTTAAAATATTCAAAATCTCCACATTTTGACAAGTTATTCAATAATAAATTATCTGATTTAAGTTCAAAGTATTTACACCCAACAAAATAAGTAAATGCAAATTTTTTAATCATTACTTTAAAATTGTTAACAGTGAAATATTGAGAAATAAAAATTTCTGTTATTTCATAGTTTGAAAAACAGGGAGAACTATTGTCACCAGAAGCTAGTTTGATATTTAATTTTTCAAGAAGGAAAACATTTGAGTAATGATTATTATTTTTACTAAGAAGGATGGTTTTAACATCTTCACAATTACCGTTAATTAAACTTCCGTTTAAGTAATAAGTTGGGTGTTCAGACTCTGCGCTTAAAAAAGTACAGCAGTAACCATCTTCTAGGCTTTCTGGAAGATACAAACCAGTATATGCAGTGTAAAAACCCCCGTGTCCCCAACCCTTATGGTTATCATAAAAACTCAAGTAACCATTTGAAGTAAGTAAATGGTTCAAGCCAATGATAGAGAATAAAATAATAATGGGTATCCAGTAGGTTGAAGTACTTTTTTTTGAATGATAAATTAGAACAAATACAAATAGAAATGTTGCATAAAGTGCTAATTTATGATTTAAAGCAATTAGAAGAGTAAAAATTATTAGTAAAGAATTGTTTGATATATGCCTATTGCCGTTGAGATATCTTTTACAAAAAACCGAAAATAACACTATTAAAAGACAGTTGAATATCTCCAGAAGAGTATTGAGTAGCTGTGATTGAACTGATGGAAGTAGCAAGAAAAGAGACAATATTAAAGTCAAGTTTTTTAATTTAAATTCTTTTTCAAATAAAAGTGTGGCTAAATATAGAAGAATTAATAAAAAAAGACTAGAAAAGCCAACTAAATATAATTCACTATCTAAACCAATGACTAAAAAAGGTATGAAGCTAGCTGCAAGATATAGAGGGTAAGTAAATGATCGACCCGTTAAAATATGCTCTGTTCCACTAAATGAATAATACATACTTTTTATAGATGGATAAGTTGAAACTTTATCTTTATTTAAAAATTCTTCCGCAATGTACACTCCAGCATTAAAATATTTTTCTGCATCACTACCCAAAACAACATCAATATCTTTAAGAGGTGCATCATTTACGTTTACGTAAGAAAAAAAATTATAGGAGTGCAATAAAATTACAAAGATGAATAAGAATATATTAGCTTTTTTTTTTAAATGCATACTTCAACAAATGTTAATATCAACAAAAAAATTTTACATTTAAATAAATTAATTTAATAGGCAAAAAGTAATTTATATAGATAGTGAGGTTTAAAATAACCTAATTAAACAAATTAATAAATATGAGTCTATACAAATTTTCAAAACTGACAGTAAATATTATCTTAGCTAGTATTGTCATCTTTACTTTTTTACTAATTTTAAATCCTTCAATTTATGATTCATTGTTTGTTAAGACAAATTACAATATTGAATTACATGAATTGAATAATAAGCAACACGAATCTGTTTTTAACTCTGAGTGCAATTACAACTTAGAAGAAGCAAAAATAATTGTTGAAAATTCAGTTTATAAGAGTAATTATCGTGTTAAGTTTTTGGGAATAGATTCTGTAGGTTTTACATACACCAAATGGAAGTGTTTTAATAAAATTAGTAACGCGAGGCCAGACAAATCTACAGGAGAATTAGTTTTGTTTTTACAGCCTCTCCCTAAAAGGACTTTAACAATTATTTTATATGTTTCTTTAATTATTTATGCATTAACTAATAATTTGCTATCAAAACCAATTAATAAGACAAAAAAATATATTTTTGCAGCATCGTTGGTTGAAAAAATTACTATAGCTTTAGCTACACTGTTATTCTTGATTTCAATATTTATGTTCTTTTTTAATAAGATTCCTCAATTTGAATCAAATATAACGCTACTGAATTCAAAGTACATAACTCTTTCAAAGCCCACTCAGATCTATAACGAACCTTTAACAGTTCCTATATTTGATGGAAGCTGTAAGTATTCTCCTGATACTGCAATTCAAGCATTAACAAAAAATGGAGTTTTAAAAAATAATATAAATATAAGTACATATCCAGAAAAAGGTTTTTTCAATCCAGCAACTATTTCATTTTTTGATTATAAGTGTTGGGATAGAGTTGTAGGCTCAACATATTCTCAAGGAACTATATTAGGTCCGAATCAAGAAATTGAATTATTTCACAATCCATATCCCAGAAGTAGAATTTTATTATTGTCATTTTTGTTCCTAGTTTTTTCACTTAGAGTTCATGATTTAATCTATAATTCAGAATCAAAAATTAAAGTTCCCATTTATTTTCCAAGTTTTGTTGTAAACAATTTTCATATACTTTTGTTTGCTCTAACTATTTTTCAATTCAGTACTTTTATGAGAAATATAAATGGTTTTAGCGAACCCTTTACAAGTACATATATATTTTCAATTTTTTTTGGAATATTTATAGTTGTTTATCTAATTAAGAAATCAAGCAATAATTTATATCTTCTAGGTATTTCAGGAATTTTGATTCTGACTACATATTCAATAGTTTTATTTGATAATTTATCATTTAACCAGCTATTTACTGACGTGGACGTTTATCAATCGCAACTGCCAATTTCTATACTCCAATTTGAGCAGGTAAAATCATATGGCCAACTTTTCTCGTGGAACCCAAATTTAGGTGCCGGCTATATTCTCGAAGGTCAATATGCGACAAATTCCATTATTAGAAAGTTTATTTTTTTAGTTTCTCCAAATTTTATTTTTGCAACTAATTTCTATGTATTTATTCATTTAATAATTGGATTGTATGTTTTAATTTTATTTTTCAAAGAGGTAGGATTTTCTTCATATACCTCAGTAATTGGTTCATATGTATTTTTTACAAGTAACCAAGTTATTACTTGGACGCCATTTATTCATTATCCATCTTTTACTTTAGCGTTTGCTTTACTGAATTATTCAATGGTTATTTCTAATAAAAATAAATTTAGGTCGTTCGCGCTTTTTGCCCTTGGGTTTTATATAGTTTCATCAGGAGGACATCTTCAAAATGTTGTTTTCTTGTATTTATATTGCGTTACATTTCTACTATTTGGTTGGTTTACAAAAACTATTAAAGGTAAATTAAATTATCAAACTTTGTCCATATCTTTAATATCTTCTTCACTAATTTCGCTATATTATGTACTTCCATTTTTTGAAGTACTTAATAATCTTGGTGACAGAACAGGAATGGACTCGACAAAATATTTTGATTTAGATGATTTAGTTGGTTTTGTAAATAACAGAATTTTAAGAGAATCTGGTGAATTGATTTATAACTATTCGATTAATAAACAATTATTCATTTCCAGTATTTTTTTATTTGTATTTTTATCTATAAGATCGGACAAAAGATCGCTTGAAAAATTCACAATTTTGTTATTTTCTTTTATTTTTTTCTTTAGTAGCAACAACCCTCTTCAAAATGCGGTTGTTGATTTAATACCTGGATTTGCTTTAATTTCTAATTGGCAGAGAACTGCTCCATTTCTAATACTATTGACAATTATTTACATACTTTCGAAGTTGGAGACATATGTAAAAATTCAAAGTAGAAATACTGTATATTTAATTATTGTTTTATCTGTATTGATATCTGGCATTTCTAGAGTTAATGTTTTTTATAATGTAAATATTAGTGGGTTGAGGTCAGCTTATTTATATGAACACACTAAAGACCTGGAAGCAATAGGTAATAGGTTGAATCTTGAAACTACAAATTCTCGAATCTTATCAGTTTGCAATTTAAATGAGCATCTTCATATAACTGCAGATGCAAATTTAATTGTAGATAATAAATTATATTGGGCAGGACTATATGAAAGCTTTCCAAACTCTAACTACACAAATAAGTTTAAATTAATTTCTAGTACACCACCAGGATTAACTGGAGGTAGATATTACACGCATATAAACGGCGATTTTTTGGATACAACAAAATTGAATGTTCTGAATATCGAGTATTTAATTGTAAAAATAAATGAATGTAAATTTGATATGACAAATCTTACTAAAGTAGATCAATTTGGAGATTACAGAATTTTCAAAAATCTAGATGTAGAGCCAATTATTCATATTGGTAGAAATAAATCAGATTATTTAATTCCTGACTCAATTAATCGGTTAAATCCAGAGTCCATAGAAATATTAATTGATGGTAACAGGGCTAATTATTTGTATGTAAATGAGATATACTCTAATTCTTGGAGTGCAAAGAATAATGGAGAAAGTGTAGAAATTCTTAATAACGATGGATTTATGAAAATTAAACTACAACAAGGTAAGAATGATATTTTATTAATTTTTAACAATAAAAATATTGTCAAGAATTTTGAGGAACTTGTTCATTTCTTAAGAAGTTGATCATGAAGTTTAAAAAAGAATTATTTACAGATTTAGTGATAATTACTTTTTTATTGATTAGTTTATTACAATCTTTTTCAGTCAATTTATCAAAACTAGATAAATGGTGCTATCGCGTGTGTTCAAATAACCTTAATTATCTGAATTTAATCGTTTTTTTAATATTCCTATTTTGCATTATTTACATTTATATTAAAAAGGTTCGGCATACAAAGATTTATTGGTTGTTTTTACTTCCACTCATTTTCCCAATATTCAGTGGTAAAGGTAATGAAAATAGAGAGCTTGGATTGGCTTATCTGCAGTCAAAAAATTTCGATTTTGAATTAGAGTGGAACGGAATTATCTTTAGTGAACAGATTCTTTACAACTTTGTATTCAAGAATTTAGCATTCTTTTTTGAAAGCTATTCTTCTTTTTTGTATTTTTCACGATTTCTTGTGGGTTCTTTTTTAATATACGCACTGAGCAGGATTTTCTCCGATAAAAGTGTTATTGCAATAGTTTCATCACTTTATCTTGCAAATATTTTTTCCATATCTTTTGGAGGCGAATATATAATTCTTGGAGCCTCGCCAAGAACATTAGCTTATGGATTTAGCTTTTTAACAATTTATCACTTTTTAAACAATAGAAACATTTATCTTGTTTTCTCAGTAATTACAGCATTGTTTCATATACATGTTTATTTTTTGCTTTTGCTACCTTACTTGATGTTCAAATCTGTAAAAAATAAAAGTGGATTTAATTTTATTGTAAATTTTGTCACTAGTGTTTTGTTGTTAGTTTTCTTTGTATTTAATAACTCTTTTTCAAGTTCAAGGTCAAATTTTATAGAAAATCT
>MDTA01074871.1_pt1 | contig 13922 bp, 9 predicted proteins | sample 811151 | NCBI WGS metagenome assembly MDTA01 (sample SAMN05326648, study PRJNA326480) | marine metagenome | isolation source: seawater | place: Indian Ocean: South | collected 2010 | reverse complement strand
CTTAGGTCTTTTATAAAAATTATTACCATTAATATACTAATATTTCCTTAGTTCTGTGATATGATAAACTTGGTTAATTGTTTTGACATCTATAATCGTCGTGTTGAAGAAGTGATGCTCTTGTGTAGGGGTGAAAACTGATGAGCGAGTACCAGCGAAATGAAGATGAAGGTTCGGAAGAATTTGTTGAATCTATGTTGACTTCTGCCCGTTCAGTGATACGTACTTGCCTACAAATGAGGTCTTTCGAAACCATATTAATAGTTACAGATCCTGAAAGTTCGGTTATCGGGAGAGCATTGTATGAAGCTTCAGCAGAAGTAACTGACAGAACTCTAATGATGATGATGCCAACGTCTCATAAAAAAGGGAGTGAACCCCCAGATTATGTTGCTGAATTGATGAGAAAACAAGATGTTGTTATTCTCGCCACTAAAAGTTCGATGACACACACTAAAGCTAGAATAAATGCATCAAGAACTGGTAGAACAAGAATTATTTCTATGCCAGGCATTAGTGAGTTAATGTTTTCAACTGGTGGAATGACTGCAGATTACAACGCTCTACAAAAAGAATTGTCAGGACTGACATCATTGTTTAGGAGAAAAAGAGATGTGAAAGTAACTTCTCCAGCAGGTACTGATATCACGTTCAGTATTGGGGCAAAGTGGAGAACAGATGATAATGGAATTTGCAATAGGCCAGGACAAGTAATGAATTTACCGTCAGGAAGAGTTTTCGTATTTCCAAAAGAAGAAACAATGAACGGGAAAATAGTCATTGATGGTTCTTGGGAAGGAGCAATAGTTGATGAGCCAATTGTAATGGAAATTGAAAATGGAGTTGTTACTAATATATCTGAAAGCGGTTTCACTGAAGAAATAAACTCAACTTTTGATGAATTAAGTAAATCTTTGAATAAGAACAAAGCAGCAATAGTAAAAACAGTTGCAGAGTTTGGATTTGGAATGAATGCGAGAGCTAAAGTAATCGGAAATTTACTTGAAGATCAAGTAGTTCGTGGGGCTGCACACTTCATTCTGGGCGATAATTCGGCATATGGTGGTAAAAACAACATAGGTTTGCAAATGAGAGGAGTGATTTTGAAGCCAACAATTGAATTAAAAGATGTAGATTTAGTAAAGGACGGAAAAATAATTGCTCGTAGGAGCTGATAACAATGAGAGCTTTTCTTTGGTGTAATGGTGAAAAACCTGATAAAGAAATTATTTCTAATTTAGGAAATATTTCTCCACTGTTCGGAGTTGACGGTGGAGGAAATAAGGCTAAGTCATTTGGATTTGATGTTAAAGAAATATTAGGAGACTTAGACTCTGTTGTAAATGATGATCAGGTAACTAAAACAACTCTTCTTGAAAATCAAAATCTTAGTGATTTAACCAAGGCTATCAATGAATTAGAAAAAAGAGGATTCTCAGAATTTGATATCTTAGGGGTTGATGGAGGAGATACAGGGCACATATTAGGAATATGGGGTTCTTTAGCTGAGATCTCTGAAAACCTAGTAATCAGACTCCATCATCAAAACTCTACGACTTATAGAATTACTACCGAATTAAGTAACTTCAAAATAAATGTTGATAAAGATAGATTATTTTCAATATTTGCCCTTACAAAATGTCAAAATGTATGTGTCAAAGGTGCTGAATGGGAGATTTTCAATGAAGAGTTTGATTTATCGACTAAAGGCCTTCATAACAGAGGTTTGGGAAACACAATAACAATAAGTGTAGAAGGAATTCTAGTGCTAATTATTCAGAACTAATCATTCCTCTTCTGTATATGGAGTTGGGTTTTGAGAAAGTAACATTGCTATAGGCCTTGTACGAGGGTCACTCTCTAAAGCGATTTTCATAATTACCGCAAGTGGGACACCGAGTACTGCGCCCATCAAACCCCAAGCCCATCCCCAAAATGCAACTAGTATCAATAACACTATTGGAGACATATCAAGTCTCTGACCCGCTAATTGCGGCTCAACAAATGCACCCCAAGCCTGTTGATTAGCGATTAATAGAGCAATCATTAGTAGAGCCATGCCTGGCTCTAACAGAATCAATGCCAATATCCCAGGTGGAATCATAGAAATTAGAGCACCGATATAGGGTATGAAATCCAAAAAGAAAGTTATTGATGCCCAAAGAAACCACCCTGGTATATCTAGTTGATATAGGATTATTGCTGCAATTACAGCTTGTCCAAAAGCAACTGTTGCTCTAGTGATAACATAAGTATTGATTCCCTCACCCGAATTAGAAGCAATTTTTTTGAAACGACTGACTTCATCAGGATAGGCGGCTTTAATTCGATTAGGGAGAGTTTCTGCCTCAAGAATAATGAATAAAAGAAAAATAAATACAGTGGCTGCACTGGCGGTGAATCCTGCTATTGATCCTACGAAATCTGTAGCAAAAGTTGTAATTACATCAATACTGACCAGTTCGGTTAAACCTGACGTATCTATCTCGTAACCAAATATTTTTTGATTTTCAAGACGCGACATTTTTTCCGTAAAAGCTTCAGTAATCCTATCTTGTGTGTCTACTTGGGTAAATTCAGTCAAATTCCAATAAAGAATTTGAGAAGCGAAGAATACAAGCAGCCCGATTATGCTTAGTAATCCTCCATAGGCCAATAAAGGGTGTCCGAATCTTTGCTCTAACCAATTGGCTGGAGGTCTGATTAATAAGAAAAGTAAAGTTGCAATTACTAGTGGTTGAATTACCGCCTTAAGATGGATAATTGCCAATATAGATATTAATAAAATTACAAGTATATCGGAAACTGTACTTACTGGAATTCCCTTGAATGCCTTAGTAGATGCCATGTGTGTCCCCAACCCTCCGAAGACTTCTGACTGATGAAGGGTTTCCCGGTAATTACACAATTCGTTCATAAATTTCTATGAATTGATCTGCATCGATCTCATAAGTAAAATTCTCAAGAACTCTTTTACGGCCAGCATCGCCTTTCTCCTTGAGTGATTTTTTGTCACTGATTTCTTTTAAGATTGTTTCAGACATTGAATTTATATTTCCCATTTCAAAAAGTGCACCTACTTCTGAATCTACCATCTCAGGCAATGGTCCATGATTAACAGTTACAACTGGTGTACCAGAAGACATTGATTCTAGTGGGATCAATCCCTGTCCCTCATAATAAGAGGGGTAGACAGTTAAATCGGCATTTCTGAATAATTCTGCTAACTCTTCAAATGACATACCAGATTCAATATTTACTGAGGACGATATACCAAGATTTTTTGCTTGATTGAGAAGACGTTTTCTTAGATGGCCTCGACCGACAATTACTAATCTAGAGTTAGGAAAATTAGATTTAACCTGCGCAAATGCCTTCAACAATGATCCATATCCTTTTCTAGCAGCTAAACGACCTACTGCAAGTAATAATATATCGTCTTCTGAGCATCCAAAACGACTTCTCAGATCTTTGTTGAAATTTACAATAGGAGTGAACATTTGAGTATCAACACCCCAATAAATTACTTCACAATCCCAATCTTTGGGAGGTGAATAGCGAGAAATGAAATCATTCTTAGTTGCTTCAGAATTTGCTACGCAAACATCTGAACCTAATAGTGCTTCATTTTCAAACCTAGCATATCTTCCAGACGTCAATAAAATTGCTAAATCGTTTGGGTTAGCCCATACGGCAGTTTCCTTCTGTTCTTTAGCGGTTAAGAGACCATCCTTTTCACCTAACCAAGAACCATGTAATGAAGATACTATTGGAGCCACATTTTTCTTACAATCAAGAAACTGTCTTCTACTCCATGAAATCATTGGGCAATGTAAATGAACAACATCTACTGGATTGGATTTATTTAATTTCTTTAGCGCTCGAAGAGCAGAACGGCCGTAGGATCTGGTAAATTCCATTGGTATCCTAAGCCATCCAACTGAAATAATTTCAACTCCAGAAACAGATGGTGAATTATTTCCTGCACCATTTCTTGTGATTATGGTAACACTATGGCCTCGTGAAGCTAATGCAGAAGAAAGATGGAAAACGGTTGACCCCATACCTCCCCAACGAGGTGGATATTCAGCGGACAACATCGCGATGTGCATACACTATCGTGCCTGCGTCGAGTTCACCTGTTTTCAAGAGATTGGATACAGGACAGATAACAGTTTGATTCAAATCATGTATTAGTGTCGCAGATATGAGAATATGTCAGATACACTACCCGTCCACGTTACAGTAGTAATACCTACAAGAAATGAAGAGGCTGCAATAGTTGATACTATTCGTTCAATACCTAAAGGAGATTGGTGTGAAAAAATTGACTTCTTAATAATAGATGGAAACTCAACTGATAGAACAAGAGAGTTAGCCGAAGAAGAGGGAGCAGATGTCTATTTAGAGCCTAGAAAAGGATATGGGAGAGCATATAAGACAGGTTTTGCAATGGCACCCGGAGAGATTATTGTAACAATGGATGCAGATTGCACATATCCAGGAGAAGAAGTACCTGCTCTTGTCAAAAAACTAATTGATGACGACTTACAGTGGATTACTTGCGATAGACTAAGACGAGCTGAAGAAGGTTCAATGCCAGGATTACATGGGTTTGGAAACTGGGTTCTATCAAAAACGGCTTCAATTCTATACTGGTATGGCATTCATGATTCTCAAAGTGGGATGTGGGTATTCAGAAAGTCGATCTTTGAAGATGATAGGGTTAGGCCAAAACATGATGGAATGCCACTATCTCAAGAATTTAAAATTAGAGCAAGGAGATACTTAGGTAAGAAGAAAACTGCTGAAGTCAGTGTTCCATATAGGCCACGTGTTGGAGAGGCTGAAATTAATACATGGGGCGATGGATTACTAAATCTAAGATTCTTATTTACACACAGATTAGGTTTGACTCAACAAAAAACACCTTGGGGACCTGAATAATTATTCATTGAATTCATCATCTAATTCTCTAGGATCGAAAGTTGACCATGATTCTATCATCTCTAAATCCTTAGCTAATTCTTTACGGCGTTGAGCTGTGTAAAATATTCCTAAAATTATTGAGATAGTTAATAATATCAATAATAGAGGAAGTCCCCCTGAAAATAACCAAGATACAAGATTATTATCTTCATCTGATTCAATTGGTAATAATTCGATTAAGACGGGGCTAACAATCTCACCATCAATTGCCCAGACTTCTACTTTTGCTGTACCTCCATCATCAACTAGTAAAGCTGTCTGTAAGGACCAGATATTATCTCCGGCAATTAAATCTCCTTCTGAACAATCATCTCTTAATTCAAACTCTCTGTCAATTTCCCCAGCTTTAAATTTAAAGAATAACATTTCAGTAGTTCCATCTAGATCATCTAATTTAACTGTAACAAAAATAGGATTTACTTCATTAAAAACTAATGAATTTGGAGAAATTTTCAATTCTGATAAGACTGGAGAGCTGGCCCCTATTGTCAGATTAATTGAGATTGAATCAGATGCTCCTCTAGAATCAGTGACAATTAGATTAATTCTCACAGGGCCGGGGGGGAAATATACCGAAACTTGTTCCTTGTCTCCAATTGATGTACCGTCACCAAGACTCCACTCATACAATATAATGTCATAATCATAATCGAAAGATGGAGATGCATTGAGAATAATTTCTCTACCAGGAGGGATATATTGGCCATCATTAAAATCTCTAATTCCGGCAACTGGAGAAGTTTCAAGAACATTTAGAACCTGTTCAAAAATAGAAATCTTACCAGTAGAATCGGTTAGAATAAATGTAAGTAAATGATTACCTGCTGGTATGTAATCATTATACCAATAATCAATTGTTTTATTCTCAAGAATTGGAGATTCTATCAAATCTGAAAAAATAGATACTATGAAATCATCTCCATCTGGATCGAAGGAGTCTCGGAAATCAAAAAGTACTGGTAAATTTGAATAGACATCAATATCATCTTCTGGTGAAGTCACAATAAGTACAGGAGCTGCTTCTTCAACAGTAACCGTAATTGAATATTCTGCATTTCCTCCGTCTCCATCATCTATAATTAATGAAATCTCATGATTTCCTGCAGGCAGTCTTGCTTCAAATTTCCATTCAGAACCTATTGGTTCAGAAATTAAGTTACTCTGCCATAAAACACTAACTAAATCTTTGCTAGAATCGGAAAAATGGTTACAAATTAAGCCTGTACTATTGTCTAAGTCTGTACATGCAATATCCCAATCTCCCGAACCAGATGCATCAAATGGAATTAGATTTCCTGAATCTGTCAAATATTCATCATTAGGGAAGGAAATTAGTGCTACTGGAGGGGAGTTTTCCACCGAAATGATTGATTCTGAGGAGGTCCATCTACCAGCATGATTTGGAATATCGTCACTAGCGTACATGGTAATCAAATGGGTCCCCTTTGATAATGTCCCAGACCATTCAATTGAATCATCAGGAGTAAGGCCTGTGTGAATTAAACCATCAATATCACTCCAAAACTCGAATTTAATTTCATCACCTTCAGGATCAAATGTCGCAGTTCCGTCTAAGCTAAGAATATCTTGTGACTTCAAACCAGTCCTAACTATTTCAAAGGAAGCAGTAGGGAGTTCATTGAATAATTCTACATTGAATGTCCATGTAACTGGTGAATGAATACCATCAGTTGCATATACGGTTACAGAGAACTGATTTGGCGCAGAGGAGAAAGTTTTGTTAATCTGACCGGGACAGTCTGAAAGATATGTATCATTTTGTTCATAAGATGCCTTTATCCAACAACTTAATTCATCATTTTCTGGATCTGAGGTGCCCGTTAAATCAATATTTACGGAAGCTGTTTTTCCAAGATAAAGTGTACCCCAAGCAGAAATGTCAGGTGTTGTGTCTACAGTGAGTAAAGGAGGGCTATTTGTTAATTCAATAGTACGAGTTTCGAGTGCACAGTTATTAGAAGTATCACATACCTCCAGAGTTATCTGATGTATTCCATCGGAAATACATTGAATATTTCCATTAGCTATAATTATAGAATCATTAGAACTAATTGATTCACAAGATCCTGTAATTTCACCATCAATACTGCTGGTCCATCTAAATGAAATTAATTCATTATCTAAATCCCATGAAGCGCTAGCATCAAAGATAACTTCTGAACCACTTGCAAATACTTCATCATCAAAAGGTTGATTCCAGACGATAATAGGTGGCTGATTAGAAATTTCTAAGATACATGTCACAGAGATATCATTATTCAATTCAAATGAGTTGGAATCATTATGTATAGAATCATAGTCACATCCAGTATATACATTGTTCACATTAGACCAATTGTTAATTGGAGTCCATCTTTTACTAACAAATGGCCCCAAAACATCAATTCCTTCATATGGTAATGTGGTGGAATAATCTGATTCAAATTGATCAAAAGATAAATTTACAGATGAATATGGAATATGATTCAAGTATTGATTTAATACATGTACCTCAACATTCCACATTATATCTAATATACTGTCATTTGATGTAAATTCAATATTTTCTATTTCATCACTAGTTATTGAAGAAGAAATCCATCTAAGATGACTAGTTGTTTCAAAATCAAATTGTACGCCATTACTTTCCCATGAAGAGAAACTCAAAGATGAAGGAGCTATGCTGTTGGAAATATTCACCACGCTATTCTTAAGACTGGTTGGAGCATTTGATAAATCTAAATTAATACCCTCTAATTGTGTATGATCTACTAATTGCCAAGCGAATGTATCTCCAACCATACATTCTGGATCTTGGGAGATATAGGAATCATTAATGTAAGAAATTAAATCGCCTTTTGCCGACCAATAAAAACCACAACCTCCAGTATAAAGATACAAAGAATTAATTTCTGCATCAACATTCTTTAATTTCATAGTAATCCAACTATCACCACCATCACAACTACCATCTGTAGGTGTAATATTACATGCCTGTTCAATCGTAATATTATTCAAAATTACTTTCCCATGATGAGAAACTCCTTGATTATCAATATCTAATGAGGGGAATTTTGTTGAATTCCGTATTGTTAGATCTATTAGTTGTAAATCAATACTATCTCTGACTGTAACGCCCCATTCATCATTGAAACTAGAACACATATAGCAAGAAACGTTCTTACCTCCACTTACTACATCATTGGATTCCTCGAAATAGAATCCTGAACCTAAACTTGATGATAGGCTATTAATCCCATTTCCCGAAGTAACAATATATTCCAACTCAACATTACTAGAATCTTTAACAGATATTCCATGACCAGTATTATTAAAACTTTGAACAGCGTTTACATCTGGATGAAATTCTCTGAAATCAACCCCGCTAGCGCCATTATCAGAGATATTCCAGTTAGTCCCTTGGACCCCACCCTTCCATAGTAAAACACCCGACCCTGAAGAATTCCTAACAACTAAATTATTCAAAGTTGGAGGTCCTGAAGTTCCCCAATTTGATGAGCGCCAGAATAGTCCAGCTCTATCGTTAAAAGGTACTGAAAATCCATTTTCTCCATTGTCTAATAATGTTAGATTATTCACAATCATAGATGAATCAATCATATATGCTCTAAATCCAACTACAGGATTATTCTCAATTAATGCACCTTCAATTCTTATTCCACTGGTATTTACATCTAGTGCTGCAATACCAAGTCCTGGAGTCTTTGCATCAACCCCTCCTGTACCTCTAATTACTAAATTAGTAAAAACTGCATTCATTGGAAGATTAGAAAATTGGCTATGATTATATTGTTCTACCATAACGCCGCGATACTGGCTATCTTCAACTACAACATTAGAGAATGTGGGTCTTGTATTCCATCCCTGTGTAATGTGTCTAACATAAATTCCATTATCTGAACGCGAAATACTGGAATCAGTAATCAAAGGTAATGAGTCTTCAACCCAAATTCCTGCAGCTATTGACGTAGTAGCTCCACTAATATTACTGACATGAAGATTACTAATAATACCACCAGAATTACCCCAATAATTCAAACCACGAGTTACTAAATCATTGATAATTGCTCCATTCACAATGGGACTTGATGATGCACCAACTGATAGACCGATACCTTTTCTCCAATTTGTATTTAGAGGAATATCTTGACCTCCTCCCTCAATTATTAAATCATTAATTCTAGGAGATGCAGAATCGAAAATATCTATTGCAACTAAATCCGCATTTTCAACTCTTAAATTATTCAATATGGGATTACTACCATAAATAGTAACTCCATATTCAGAATTTCTGATAGTTAGATTATCTATCTTTGATCCCAGACCATTACTAGACGAGTTGAAAATTAATCCATCATGATTACCCATAATAGAATTAAGAATCACTGGCGAGGATGAAGTACCTTGGACAGTCATTCTACCTGCAACTAGAATGTCTTTATCGTCTCCTAAATTGATCTGAGTACCCGCCTCTACAATCAATATTTCTCCACTTTCTACAGTGTAACCATCAACCAAATTTACCGTACCATTCCAAACAGTTGTTGATTTAGAAGATGCTAAAGTAATCATTGGAGAGAAGAAAACAGAAGACAATAAGAGAATGGAGACCAGGAAAATTGCACGCCTAGAACCATGAGAATGGGGGGCAAGCATGGACTAACGGCAGTGCAACAACATATATCTGTGGTGGACAAATGGGTCTAAAGATAGGATTTAGAAAACGAGTCATAATAAAGCGTAATACAGCGCATAATGACGAGGATCAGGATGAGTACTGCTTTTGTGTTGTTCAAGTGTGAACCACAAAGAGAATTAGAAGTTTATCTTGCACTATTAGAAATTGACAGTGTAAGCGAGACTCATGTTGCTTATGGCGAATATGATCTTGTAGCAAGAATAGATTTTGATGACGAAAAAGAAATGGCAAAAACTTTGATTGGCAATATGCGTTCAATTCCGGGTGTTCAAAAGACTGAAACCTTGATAGCAGTGGAGGCATGAAATTGGCTGTTGGATTCATTCTAATTACAACAGAACCAGGTTCTGAGATTCGGGTTAGAGAAGAAGTAAGTAAAATTGACTGTGTGAAAGGTCAATGGATAGTTTTTGGCAATCATGATCTATTTGTCAAGGTTGAAGCGGAAAATGAGTTTGAATTAACTAAATGTATTGTACAAGAAATTCGTTCAGTTGAAGGAATTTTTGAAACAAGGACGTTAATTGGTGCTGAAATTTAGCTATATTGATTTAGTAAGTTTTTCCAATAATTCATTTGCAGCTTGATTACATTCCGCTGCACGGAAACGGTGTATTGCTTCTTGCCAATATGATAAACGATTTGACTGATTAATTACTCCTCTCCAATACCAACATTGAGCACTCATCCTTCGATACGCTGCTAAATCTTCTCTCAATGGAACTTGAAATAATTTTTCATGAGTTTCTAATAACCAATCTGGGAAATCTGGTTTTGTCACTTCTAGTGCAGAATGAATCATACTAATTTTCTTTAATTCGTCTGAGCAGTCTTCGATAAAAGAATGTACTGATTCTAATGTTAAATTCAATAACTCAGGAGTATTCGAGATTGCTAATCTAGCCCTTAAGTCAAGCATCAATAGATGTTCTTCATTATGAGAAAGTATAGTCTCTAACTCTGATCTTGATTGTGACGCCAGAGTCATATCTGAAATTTCCAAAGCGATTGAATTTTTCAATAGATTTATCGCTAGTTCAGCAGTAAAACGGTCAGTATCTGATAAATCTTGGAAATCTAAATTATAAATTTCCATAAGAATTTCTTTTGCTAATGAATTATTGATTTTTCTAGAAATTCTATCATCAAATTTTCTAACCAACATAGAAATCTTGAATCTAATCTTTTCTGCGGCAGATAATAATGACAAACAAGAATTTTCTAATTCACTTGCAGAATTAATATCGCCATTTATTCTGAGTAGTCTGGCTGTACGGAGCATCTTCTGAGGACTATCTTCAATCATAGAAAGATGATTCTCAATAATCTCATATTCAGCTCTTTCAAATGCAATATCAACTGCTTTGAAACGGAAAATCTCATCATCCTCAAATTTAATTGCATCCTCTATTAGTAATGCAGCAGTAGCACTATTTTCTTTTGAAATATTCGAAATTTTATCTATTAAAGTATTTTTTTCAAAATCATTAGAATTAATTTTATGATATGTTTCAATCCAAAGAGCCTTGTTTCCATCTATTTCTGACCAGAAATTTGCTGCTTTCTTATGCATATCTTTTCTCTCATTTTCACTCCACAAAGAACGACGAACATTTCTAATTAAATGGTGGGGTTCAGATTTTCTTTGAAACCATCTTAAAATCGCTGAATCATCTAATTCACCTATCCCATCAGAATCAAAAATTTCATTTTCTTCCAGAGGTATAGGGCTCAAACTTAATTCATCTAAAGTAGAAAGAGCATCTTCGGTTAATTTACTAATTACATTAGATTCTACAAAATTCTGTACGGCTTCGACTTCAGCGGGTAATTCACTCTCTGGACTCCAGAGATTTAACGCGAGAGGGTGCCCCCCTAATGCTGTAACAATCTCTGATGCTTTTTCTTGATCTATTTCTTTTGGAAGAAGGTTCTTAGCATCATTTTCATCCAGTCCTAACAGGCGATATTCAGAAAATCCATCTAAATTGCTAAAAGGATTTGGTGAACGAACTATTACTAATACCGAAGCTTTACTATCTTGTAGATCAGTAAGTAACTTTCCAATTCCCTCAATATGTCTAGAATGAACTTCTTGAAGTTCGTCAATAATCAATAAATTTTTGTTTTTACCACATAATGTCACTAAAGCAGAAATATCACGTAAAGATTTTTTCTCAGTCCACTGGAGAGCAATTTCCGATATATCCGTATTTGAATAACATGTTGCCCACCTTACCGTCCATCCCAGATCAATTATTTCAGGGACTAGGTTTCTTACAAGACTAGTTTTACCTATTCCAGGTAGACCGCTCAAAAAAATACTATTTCCGTCAATAATTAATTTATTTAAATTATTTTTGTCAATTTCCCTTCCAAATATTCCAGATAATTCAGGAATCTGACCAAAGTATTTACCAGATTTTATTGAAGAAATGTTTTCAAAAGTACTAGTTTTTTCTCTTCCAATAGAAGTAATATGTACCACTTTTCTTTTTCTTGAACCTCCCCCTATTACATGAGCGACACGAGTAAAAACAAGACCTTCTTCTTCAAGTCTAGATAGTGGTTTATGTAATGATGAACGAACTAGTCCTAGAGAGTCTGCAAGACCGGGTAATGAAAGTCCTCTAGGCACATCCCAACTACTTTCTATTTCCTCACCAAACTCTGAAAGTCGGGAAAGAATGGCTCTCTCAGTGTCGCTGAGCATGACACTCGAGTATGTCTAGGGTTCATGGGTATTCACCTATCCCGTTCATACTGTTATGGCACTCGAGGGTAGTCAAATTGATTTTCCGAATAAGCCCGGAGTGTATCTTTTCAAGCAGAAAAATGAACGTGTATTATATGTTGGCAAGGCTAATAATCTGAAAGAAAGGGTAAAATCTTATTTCTCAAAAAATCCTGATAGGAAGATGATCCCGCAACTAGTTTTAAATTCTGAGAAGGTAGATTTTATTGTAACTCAGAATCCTAATGAAGCACTGGTTCTCGAAAGAGAATTGATTCGTAAGCATAAACCAAAATATAATTCCAGATTGAAAGATGATAAATCATATCCATTTATTTCTCTTACAAATGAAGAGTATCCAAGAATTCTCTACACTAGATTTCCTGCAGAAAATGATAAACGTTGGGGACCTTTTCCCGATGCAGGTGCTGCAAAAAGAGTGATTCAACTTTTAAGGAGACAATTTGGAATTAGAGATAAAGATTGTAACGGAAAGGATGGGTGCTTCGCACAGCATATTGGACTCTGTAAAGGGCCATGTATTAATCCGGAAGGTTACTCTGAAGTTGTGAAAATGGTTACAAGCGTTTTAGATGGAAATGCAGGTAAACTAATTCAAGAACTTAATATTGAAATGAGTAAGTATTCTAAAGAATTAGAATATGAAAAGGCTGGAGATATAAGGGATTTGATTACTTCAGTTCAATCAACTATCTCACAACAAATAATTAATTCAAGATTTTATCAGGACTGTGATGCAATAGGATTCTCTCAAAGAGAAGATTTTGCTGTGGTTGTGATACTTCACGCTAAAGATGGGATTATCCAAGGTGAGGTAAACTATCCATTAATTCACAAGGGAGATATTTCTGAATCTGTTTCTCTAGTTTTGTCTGAACATTATTCTGAAAGAAAGCCACCTAAAACAATTCTTCTACCTACTCCAATTACAAAAGTAATGCAAGAATGGCTCTCAGAAAGAAAGGGGAAGAAAGTTGAAACTAGGATTCCAATTAAGGGGGAGCTGGCTAAACTACAAAAAATGGCTACAAGAAATGCAGAGATTCAGGTTACTAGACAGAAAAATAAACGTTCAGGTAACTTAGAAAAAATTGCTGCAGAAGATGGAGCGAGATTATTGAAACTAGAATCTTTAGACCATATTGTTTGTTTCGATATGGCACAACTTCAAGGAAGCGAAAGAGTGGGTGCTTCAGTAGTATTTAGAAAAGGGAGACCTTCGAAAAAAGAGTATAGAACTTATAGAGTAAAAACAGAAGTTTTGGACGACCTTAGAATGATGTCTGAGGTAGTAGAAAGATGGTTGAAACGGCAAGATGAATGGCCAGATTTACTATTACTAGATGGAGGGAAAACCCATCTTAACTGTATAAATGACTTGTTAAAAAGAAAGAATTTAGAAGGTGCTTTCCCTGTTGCTGCATTAGCAAAAAAGGAAGAAACAATCTTCCGCCTGGG
>MDTA01068976.1_pt1 | contig 13924 bp, 10 predicted proteins | sample 811151 | NCBI WGS metagenome assembly MDTA01 (sample SAMN05326648, study PRJNA326480) | marine metagenome | isolation source: seawater | place: Indian Ocean: South | collected 2010 | reverse complement strand
CAAAGCGCCGGACACATAAACCCGGGACCCGTAATTTTCGGTCGTGGTGAAAGCCCCTTGTCAAAGCACGGTTACGGAATGCCGCTTTGGATCAACCGAGAGACTTCCGGATTGACGGGGGCTTGTGTCGCGATGCGACGAACAACTTTCTATGAAGTTGGCGGATTCAGTGAGCTTTTTCCAAACAACTACAACGATGTTGACCTCTGTTACAAGCTCCAACTCGCTGGCTATCGATGTCTATGGACCCCAGACGCCACTCTCTACCACTTTGAATCTAAGTCGCGTGAGACCCCTATCGAAGATTGGGAGAGAGATCTCGTTTCTAAATATTGGGGTCGTTTCATTACCACCGGGCCGGATTCCCACACCACGTAGGACAAATAGTGCCCCGATCAACAAAAAAATCTCGAGGGCTAACGACCCTGAAGAAAGCGGACAGACCGAAGTACTCGTTCCAAGTCACTCCAAATCTCAGCAATAACCAGTTCTTACTGTTCCTCTTCGGTTTGTTTCTGATCATGGCCGTATGGGCTACGGCAACACCAATGTTTGCTGTCCCGGACGAGATATCTCATTTTGTGACTGCATTTGGTGCAACGAACTTTCAATTCGGTTCACCAGTCAATCTAAACGGCTTCTACGACTGGGGTTTTGACTGCTTTGCTTTCCAGAGGGAGGTTCCGGCTTCGTGCTATGAGATGAGCTGGAACTCGTCAATAACCGCGATGCCAGTAACAACAACCGGATATCTACCTACTTTCTTCTTGGTCGTCTCGGTGCCACTTCATTTTTTCACTGGGCTTGAAAGTTTCACTGTTGCGCGAGCTTGGATAACAATCGTAAATTTCTCCGTTCTCGCACTTGGCTTCCACTATCTCTTCCAATCACGCCTCAATCGTTCAAGTGCTCTGATCGCTCTCTTGATCCTGTCGCCGTTTCCGCTCTACTTCATGGCTTCGATCAACCCGTCTGGACTCGCATATTCCTTGGCGTTCTTGCTGGCGGTGATTCTCCTCAAGGGCTGTAGCGAGCCCGTGGCTCGAAATTGGAGATTGGTCACCATTTTCTTGACGCTCGCCTTTCTGACTGTCCGACGTGATTCGATTGTCTGGGTTGGAGTTATGGGTATTGCCATAACTCCGTTTCCTTCGGTGCGAAATTTTCTCCGAGGACTTCCGAAACGAAACGGGCAACGGAAGCAGAACTCCCTGAGGGTTGTCCCACTCATGCTTGCAAGCCTCGCAATTGCATACTTCTCTAGCCAATACGCACGAGGTTTCTTGAGGAGTGCGCAGGAATTGGATCTAAATAAGATTCGAGCAGGAGTCGGAAACATCTATCCAGTTTTTTTACAGCTTCTTGGAAAATACGGGTGGCTGTCAGAGCGAGTGCCAAACGAAATCTACGCGCTTTTCACTTCAATTTTGATTCTGATTTTCGCGCTGGTCACAATCGTCGGTACGGAGCCATTTCGCCGAGCATTCCTCCTCGTCATCTGTGGAGCGTTTTGTCTACTTCTCCTCGGATCTGCTTTGCGTCCTGGTTATTTGCAGGGAAGATATTTCTTCCCGGCGTTCGCGTTCGGAGTGGTCTGTGCAAGTTACGCGCTCACCAATCGCTTCGATCACCTTTCAAAACAAGCCAGCGCAAGGCTGTTTGGATTGGGAACTACTGGGCTTTCAATTCTTCATCTAGTGTCGTTCGCTGAGGTAGCAAAACGATTCTCAGATGGCTCTTCGTCCTCATTCCCCAACGCAATCTCTAGCCCCGTTGGATTGCTCGAGCTCCCAATTTTCGCTTATTTGTTTGTTTACGCTGTTGGCTTGTTTCTAATTTTTTCTTCATTAAAGAACTTCAGGAACTCGACTTCTTAAGACAAAGAGATCTCAGTTGGCCCTCTTTTTGATTCAAACTGTCTGAAGTTTGGTCACCTTGGTTCGGAACAGAAGTCAGAAAGATTCTGTCGAGTCATTGTCACCTGGTGCATTATCCGAGGGTGATGAAAATATTGAAGTTTCGTGGGCTCTATATGAATCGACGACCTCTTGCGAAGGGCCGACAGACTTTACCTCGCCGTCAAGTATCCAAATAGCAGAGTCGCAAAGACCTGCGACTGACTCGAGATCGTGGGAGACGAAAAGGATTGTTCGACCCTCTTCTTTGAATCTCTCAATTCTTTCACGGCTCTTCTTCTGGAAACTTTCGTCACCGACAGAGAGCACTTCATCCAAGATTAAAATCTCAGGATCCACATGAACGGCGACTGAAAATCCGAGGCGTATGTACATCCCGTTCGAGTAGTTTTTTACGGGGACATCGATGAACTTCTCGAGTTCTGCAAATTCGACAATGTCTGTGAGTAGATCATTGATTTCTTTCCGCTTGAGCCCAAGCACAGCCCCGTTCAGATAAACGTTTTCCCGTCCGGAGAGTTCAGGATGAAATCCTGCTCCAAGCTCGAGCAAGCTTGATAGCCGACCGTGTGTCGTAATTGAACCTTTGTCGGCAACCAGAATCCCTGACAAAGTTTTCAGAAGTGTTGATTTGCCTGAGCCGTTGTTGCCGACTAAACCAACTGATTCGCCCTCTTGAACCTCGAAAGAGATATTTCGGAGCGCCCAAAACTCCTCGTATCGGGCTCTGCGACCCCGCAAAGCTGCGGCCTTGAGGTATTGATTGCGCTCGTGATAGAGGCGAAAACTCTTCCACACCTGGTCTACTGATATTGCCGTCTTCATTATCCGTTATGCGTCAAAAATTCAACCATCATTGGTGACCGTGACATCAGTGCCGCCGATATACCCTAGTCGTTTGATGGGTGGTCCACAGCAAGTATTCGAATCACGAGAGCTTTTGATAGCTCTTACGCTTCGTGAACTTCAAACAAAATACCGAGGAAGCTTCCTCGGATGGTCATGGTCACTCCTTAACCCCCTCGCAACCCTTGCCATTTACGGCTTCGTTTTTGGAATTCTTTTTGGGGCACAAGCGCCAATTGGTGAAAATTCAAATTTGACCGGGTTCGCTTGGTTTTTGTTGTGCGCAATCATTCCGTGGAACTTCTTTGCTGTAGTCAACAACGTCGGGCTTGCTGCGGTGACAGATAACTCTGCGCTTGTGCGACGAGTTGCATTTCCCAGAGAAATTCTAGTTTTTTCAAACGTCGTTTTTGCCTTGGTGCAGTTTGGAATTGAGCTTGTAGTTCTTTGCAGCATTCTGCTCGTAGTTGCTGGCGCACCGATTCTTCCGTATCTCCCCCTAGTCGCATTGCTAGGCATAGTGCTGGCAATTTTCTCTAGCGGAATTGCTTTGGCGTTAAGTTGCTTTGCGGTTTATTTCAGGGACCTTAAATATCTGTGGACTAATGCCCTTCAGATTTGGTTCTTCATCACTCCGGTTGTGTATCCACCATCGCTGGCCGAATCTCAGCTCCCCAACTGGGCGCAGACTTTGCTTCAAATCAACCCTATGGTTCACTTTGTTGGAGCATTTCGTGATTTGTTATACCACGCTCAGATCCCTGACATTCAGCGCAGTGGAATTGTTGTTCTCAGTGCACTTGTGAGCCTCGCAATCGGATGGTCAGTGTTCAACCGGCTTTCGCCCCGTCTACCAGAAGAAGTCTGAACTCACCCACTTCAACTATCTGACTTGTAACGGCTTTCCTGCTCTTCGCTGGGTTTTCCCAAGACTCGCTATCTCGTCGGTAGAGCGACGGACCATAATCATCTTGGAGGAGTTGTCAAGCCCTGGTACCTTCTAAGAGCTTTATGACTCCTTGTAGGCCGAAATGACTTCGGATATCGGTCCGTCCATTGCGACGCGTCCGCCTTCCAACCAAATCCCTCGGGAACAAAAAGTCCTCAGCTCGTCCAAAGAGTGATTAACCATGATGAGAGTTCCCGCCTCATCAATGATTTCTTCTATGCGCGCTCGGGACTTCATTCTGAAGTCCTTATCTCCAACGCCCAGAGCCTCATCGATAAGAAGAATTCGTGGCGTCGCTGCGGTTGCTATGACGAACTGAACTCTTGCCCGCATCCCTGATGAGTACGAATTTAAAGGGCGGTGAATCGCCTCCCCAAGCTCGGTGAAGTCAACGAGTTCATCGATTCGCTCGTCGACTTCTGATTTAGACATCCCCAAAGCAAAACACCCGAGTCGAATATTTCGAATGCCTGAAGCCTCACCAATCAAAATTGATCCAACGCTCATAAGTCTCGGCTCGTCAGATACCAAAATCTCGCCTCTCGTCGCAGGCAAGACCCCAGAAATCGCGGAAAGCAAAGTTGATTTCCCTGAGCCATTCAAACCAATCACGCCGACAGATTCACCTTCACGCACATCTATCGATACCCCTTGAATCGCCCGAACTACGGATCTTCCAGCCGCATTTCGATTTAGTAAACGGGCCTTCAAGCCGGCCCTGCGATCCGCATAGACCTCAAAATCAATATCCACGTCTCTCACACTCACAGCCAACTTGGTAGGGGTAAGCAACTTAAGGTCTCCCATAACGGTGCTCCGCAGAGGTGAAGAATTTTAAACCACCAATAATTAGGAGGCATGTAGTCATGACGGTTATCAACACTTCCGCCCATCCCATTCCCGGCGCACTACCAAGAAAAACCCACCTATAAATATCGATTATCCATACCAAGGGGTTCCACGAAAGAATCAAATGAAGAAGTTTGGGTCCACGATCCTCCAATAGCGCTAAAGGAACCATGACGCCTGAAAGGTACCGAAGCATCTGAAAAACAAAGGGAAGCAGTTTCTCAACATCTCGGAAGGAGTCATTGCATCGCGCTACCACTAAAGCGCAACCCAAGTTGAATGCCGTGTGAAGAGAGATTGCAATTGGCAACAAGACGATTCTCCAGGACACGCCCTCCCCCGTCGCAAAAGCAAATACCAGCAGAACAAAAAGTTCAAACGCAAAAGTAATCAGCTCCCCTAAAGTGCTCGCTACCGGAAGCAAAACGCGTGGGAATCGGATTGATCGAACTAAACCCTGCCTACTGGAAATAGATACCGCACCTTGCATCACCGTTGATTGCGTCAGCCGAAAGACGAATAATCCAATTACGAGCCAAAATATGTAGTTATCAACGCCTCGGCTTGCATTTAGGACTACTCCGAAAATCAAGTAGTACACGCCCGCTGTAAGCAACGGATTAAGCACATTCCAAACGTTGCCGAGAACCGTGTTCTGATTCCTGCTTCTGAACCGGTCAACCGGCATTGCCAAAGCGAAGTGGCGGCGGTGCCAACTCTTCCGAAGGTAAACGCGCAACGACTCAGAAAAATAACTTGAGCGAAGATCAGCACTCGCTTCGCTAACTAAATCGTCGTTGTTGGTCATCCTGATCCTTTTGTGGCTGATGCCCAGTGGAACTGCCCCAAAGACGAACCTCAATATACGCTGAAAGAGGAGGCGGTACTCAGTTACGCAGAGAGCGAACGGTTCGTAGGAGGTAGGCCGATACAGCTGGTACTTTTCGCTTACGATAAACGAGTGCATTCCGATCAAACTCGAGCACATTCACCAGGCGCTATCAACCGCTTCCTAGATCGGCCTGCGGCGATATTTCAGCGCCAACTTAGGTGGTTATGGCGAAAAGGATTCCGTTTTCTCTACCTTCTGGACGCCCTCATAATTTTTGGGCTGCTGTTTGCCTTGAACTATCTCCGATTCGGTCTGTCGTGGCCCACCTACAGTTTTGCCCACTACTTGACCGGTTTCTCTATCGCAACAGCCGTCAGTCTGATCGTTAACTACTTCACGGGTCTGTACGAGCGAGATCCGAGCTTAGGGATGCGGCCATGGCCTCCAAGGGTTGCGCTTGCAATGGGCATCTCTGTCCTCGTCGACGCCGTATTCGCCGTAGTTTTTAACCGCTACCTAATGCCTCGTCTTAATCTTGTCGCTCTGTTTGTAATCGGCACCTTTGCACTTACGTTTACCCGCGCCGTAAGCCGACGTCTCGCCAACAGACGTAGAGATGCATCCCGAGTCGCTCTAGTTGGAAATCAAGAAGAAAGAAACCGGGCTCGCCCTTTCATTACCCAGCATCTTTCGAATGCAAAAGTGGTCTTCGAATGTGACGGCAGATCACTCGATCCGTTCGAGGTCAAGAGATTCGAAGTCACCAATGTGTTCTTCGTCGACCTCCCGGCTTTTGAGCAAAACTTTCCCGAACCGCTAACCACTCTTGCAAGAGAGGGGGTTACCGCTATCCAAAGAGTAAGCGCAGCGGAAACCCTTCTGGGCCTGAAAGCCGTCTACCAGATCGGTGGCATCCCATTCATCCGCCTCAACACCCAGGGCCTTCTTCCACATCAACAGCGCCTCAAGCGGATCGTTGACCTTTCAATAGTGGTTTTAGGGAGTCCAATCTGGATCACGCTGATTGCGATAGTGACCGCCTATTCCAAAATTGTCTCATCATCAAGCGTGTTCTACCGCCAAACACGGGTTGGCTTTGAGGGGCTCCATTTCGAGATTTTAAAATTTCGAACGATGTATCCAGATGCTGAGGCTGATTCTGGTCCTCGACTCTCGGAGCAGGGCGATGATCGGGTTGAGCCATCGCTGCGTTGGTTGCGATCGTCTCGACTCGATGAATTACCGCAGCTCTGGAATGTGCTCCGCGGCCAGATGTCGCTCGTTGGCCCAAGGCCTGAGAGACCTGAATTCACTACCGAACTCGAACAACAAATTCCTGGTTACAGCCGCCGACACTCCATTAAGCCAGGCGTCACTGGTTTTGCTCAGGTGCACGGGCGATACGACACCGACGCCGCCCACAAACTCGGCTATGACCTCCAGTACTTAGTGAACTGGTCACTCGTACTTGACCTTCAGTTACTAGTTCAGACCCTCCATAGATTTCGAACGCCCATTTAGGGCTGCCGACTTGCGATCGAGGCGCCTCAAGAATTCGCCGCAAGAACCTCTTCGGGTCGGATCATGAACGTGTCCAGCGGCATAAACCCTTCTTCAAGAATACGCTGTCGGAAATTGGTAGGCATTTCGTGAGTGCTTGCCGCATAAAAATATGCTTCGGATGCATCCCAAGTGTGCCCCTCAGGCTTTCGGACTAGGACAAATGAATTAGCGTCCGCCGAATGTACCCGGAAGCCCCTGCGAACTGCATTCTTTAAAAGATGCTTATCTACCCCGCTGGAAAGGTTCCCCCAGCCGCCCGCACCATAAAGCGAAGCTGTTCTCGAGAAGATAGTTCCACCAGCAATTACCCTGGTGCAAGCGAATTCCCTCGCTGCTCTGCGCATCAAAATGGTGCCCAGCCTCTCTAGTTCAACGAAATTTGCTGGACGACCAATAAAATCTGCCCCAAGAGAGGCTAATGCCACATACAGACCTATCAGATGCCTTGAGCCGTAGTAATCGTCATCATCCCACTTCGTCAAGTATCTACTGGTACAAGACAGGCTCGCTCGGTTTAAGACACTCCCAAATGATTCTTCTGCTGGCGCTTCGATCACTTTGAGTGTCGCCACTGCACTTTGTCTACCTAGATTTTTCTCAAGGTCCGCCATCACATCCTTGGCTGCAAAACCGTGACATGCCACCACTAGTTCAATCCGACAATTCCTCTGGGGGGTTATCTGAGACAGAGCAAAATTTATTTGTTCCTTGCGTTTCGTTGCTAGGACGACCGAAATATCGAACTGGAATGTCGATGAGATCTCAGACATTAACTTTGACCAAGGGGAAACCGATGAATAAAAACCCTCTGTATCCGAGCCAATCCTTGAGCTTGGGGATGTTTCCTCTAATCCACGCATTGAGTTTGCAACACGAAAGAAAAATTCTGTAGGTCCAGAGTTTCGAAAAGTTGTCGCGTCAAATTTCCAGAACTTCAGAAGCTGCGCTCTATTGACCCAAGAAATCTGGCCATGATGGCGCTCCCTTCCAAAGTTCATTTGTTGTCGCCGGACAAGGCCTCGAAGTCGGCGCTGATAACGATTTAAAGAACTGGTTTTGGGAATTTCGTCGAAACCAAAGGCGCGGCAGATCTCATTTACTTCCTGAAGCGAATCAGCGGCGGATCCAACGCCATCTTTAAGCGCAAGATTTTTGCGCGGCAGGTTAGGTTCCGTAAAGAGGAGGTACCCCTCATCTGAGCTCGAGCTTTTGCCGACCTCGTCGCAATTGACAGCTTCCCAGCCGACATCTCGGCCTTGGCGCCCGGTATTGGTCACGAAAACTGGAAGTTGACGACGACGCAACAGCCATGATCTGCGGAGCAACTCTCGAAAGTGGTCGCTGCACCAAAACCACAACCCCTGGAGAGCCCTGTACAACCGGCTGCGAAATACCTGCTTCGAGCTGCGGCGCAACACCCACAAGACTCGATTTCGACGAGAAATCACCCGCCAACGGACTGCAGCAGCAATTCTCTTAACTAGCAACACTCCTATAAGTCTGCCATCTTTCGCTCAGTCGGATGTCTCAGGTACGCCGGACTCAAGGTGGCGAAGATTAAAACATCATTCCTACGGGATAGCCGTTAGTTTGAAGGTAATGCGAGGCCTCGAATTTGGGAGCACATCTGATGCCGGTCGAGTAAGACAGAGTAACGAGGATTTCCATTGGTGCTCTGGTTGGCTTCTCGTAGTGGCCGATGGAATGGGAGGTCATCAAGCTGGAGAGATCGCAAGCGAAATCACGGTCTCGACGATCCGCAACGCATGCTCTCCTGCCCCCACCGGCGCAGACGAAACAAACCTTGCTCACCCTCACTTACCAGACCTCGTCAAAGCTGTTGTCGATGCAAATTCAGCGATAGTCCGAGCATCCCTTGAGGACCCTGACAAACAAGGTATGGGTACCACGGTCACCGCTCTCTCCGTGATAGCTGACCCAACTGACCCTCAGACACCTTTCGCGCTAGGCCTCGTCAATGTAGGTGACAGCAGAACATACGTTCTTCGCCAAGGCCGGCTTCGACAGGTGTCAAAAGATCACTCATTTGTTCAAGATCTCATCGACCAAGGTCAAATCACAAGAGAAGAGGCTCGCTACCATCCACGTCGGAACATCGTCACCCGAGCTTTGGGCATCGAACCGGACGTTCAAGTTGACTCAGCCAAGCTGCCCCTCATCAAAGGCGATCGCTTTCTCCTCTGCTCTGACGGACTCGTTGACGAAATCGATGATGAACACATCGAAGAAATCCTCAAACAGCACGCGGAACCGCAAACCACAGCTGATGCCCTCGTGCAGGCAGCAAACGACAACGGAGGGCGTGACAACATCACTGTCATCGTCGCCGATGTTCTCGAGGGGGACGAGCTCTCGCAGCCCACTGAGGAGTATGACATTGACGCCCTATTTGACGCCGATGAAATCACCAGTGAACTGGCCGCCATCGAGGTGGATGCCGACCCTGGTCACTAACCGACCCCACCAGAGGGCATTAAGTCAGGAAAAATGCGTCGCTCATCCAGACGGCGCCGTTTAATGCGCTCCGCAATCAGCACTGTTGCTATTGCTCTAATGGTGGTGAGTATGTCAATAACTGGTGCATGGATTCGATCGGGCTATTCCGTTTCCTTTACTGAGTCCGGCACGGTAATGATTTATCGCGGGCGTGACCTGCTGTGGTTCTCTCCCACAGAAGAGGCACCCGGCCAATTTCGACGGGAGCAACTCGACTCACTGTCGGTAAACATGGTGGAAGAAAACCGCCACTTCAAGAGCCTCGACGCCGCCGCACAGTTCGTTCAGTCACTAACGACGGTCAAACGCGCCATAGGTTCTACTTTTTCGGACGACTAGGCAGACCACTTCGCTTCAGCAGAGCGAATCGCGCAGCCAAAACTCTTTACAAAGGCGGACCGTTGTCAAACAACATCCCACTTAGAAAGCATTATCGGTCTGGAGTTTGCCCTCGCCGCTTGACAAGGCCGTTCAAAAGACCAACGCTCCAAGAGAAATGCATAACTGGAGCGATCAGCAACGCTCTAAAACGACTTCGGGCTGATCCGCGAACTCCAAAGAAAAGAACCGTGAGGTAGGTAAAAGAAATTAAAAGCGCTGGCTTAAACCACGTCCCTACGATTAACGAAAGTGCCAAACCCAACATGGCTATTGGCGGGATGATCTGCCGAAACTTCATTGATGACTTGTGAAGCTTGAGGACTTTTGCCTTGTAAAGCCCGTAATCAAAGTATTGCCGTGCGACTGCTCTCAGCGACGATCGCGGCTGGTACTCGACGAAAAGATCTGGATCAAACCACACCAACCCGCCCGAAGCGCGAAGACGAATATTTAACTCATAATCCTGATTTCGAATAAGGGACTCATCAAACCACCCAACTTCATCACCAGCTCTTCGATCGAACACCCCAAGGAACACCGTGTCAACCGCCTTCTCAATCTCGCCGACTCGATACTCAGCCCCACCGGAGCCAACAACGGACATCATCACCGCAGCCACTGCTTTCTCAAAACCAGTCACACCTATAGCGACCTGACGGCCCCCTACATTCACAGCTCCCGTTCGAACCATTGTCTCAACCGCCCTCGAGATGTACCCATCACAAAGTTTCACGTGACCGTCGACCCGCACAACAACCTCGCCACTACTCGCAGAAATCGCAGCGTTGAGCCCCACGGGAGTCACCCCAGCATCATTTCTCACCGGATGAACTTTCGGATTTTCTTGAGCTAGTTCCTCGACTATCTGTTCGGTTTCATCGTCGGAGGGGGCGATCGCAATCCAGATGTCGATATCACCCTCATATTCCTGGTCTAGAACAGCGTCGACTGCCGCCAAAATATGTTTGGCCTCATTACGCACGGGCATCACAACCGAAACAGACGGCCACGCGGCGTCAGAGTTCAGTGAGGTCACTTCCTCCACGCTAACGCTGCGGGCTGAGGCAAGCAGTGAATGAAGACATTCGCTCTAATCTCGCACTCGACTCAAATATGCTGGAAATATGTCCTTTCGATTCGTCAGGCGACGCGAGTCTTCAGCGCTGCGTCCGATTGAAATTGGACGCAAACTGTTAAAGGCCATTGATGACGCCGTCGACACCGACACAGAAGGCCGACGTATTGGCCCTGACAAATTTGCCATCACGCTCTCAGATCTCGACCGAGAAAATCTCGCCAACGACGAAAGAGCCCTCATCGACGAACTTTCTGCCGCAGCCATCACGTACATCCGTGACGAAGGTCTCGACATCCTGGCCGCAATCGATGTCATATTCTCCACAGATGCATCACTCGACAGTGGCCAACTCAAAATCACCGCTTCCATCACTCGTCCGCAAAGTCCTGAGAACTCTCAAACACCAGAGCCATCTCTTGACGCCAGTTCGGCCATCGACCCGATAGCCGAGGCGCCACCACATCCGGCAGTCGAACTCCCGCCTCCAGCGGTGACCCCAGCGCCAGAGCCCGTCATCATCCACGATGAACCCGAACCATCACCGGCGTCCGCCGCTATCGCTGCGATCGTAGAAGAGGGCGGAACTCGGCATCCCGTCAGCGATACCAAACTGAGAATGGGCCGCTCAACCGACAACAGCGTTCAAATTGCTGATAACCAAGCCAGTCGGCTCCACGCAGAAGTCCGTTACGAAAACGGCCAACACCATATCGTTGACCTCGGATCCACAAACGGAACATTTGTAAACGGCATCCAGATCGAAAAGAGCTACACGCTGTCACACGGTGACATCATCAGAATCGGCGCCACAGAATTGCGCTACGAATCATCTTGACTACCCGCAGACTCCTTCCAGTTGTGAGACCTCCGAATACCGGTGGCTAGCACCTCCTCAAGACGGAGGCACAGATAAAGCGACCACATCGATGGCCCTCACCTCGGTAACCTCATAAGTGCATTTGTTCCCGTCGGCTTCCCCGGCGGCAAAGTGCATGAAGTAGATGAGCGAAAACGGCACCAACGCAACTGTCATTAACGACCGATATCGAATAGAGCGTCGCATTGGTCGAGGAGGAATGGCCGACGTGTTTTTAGCGCGCGACCAATTACTCGCCCGGGATGTTGCTGTAAAGGTGCTTTTTCCCGAGTTCGCAGTCGATCCAAAGTTCGTTGAACGTTTCCGGCGAGAAGCCCAATCTGCTGCTGGTCTCACTCACCCCAATATCGTCAACGTCTATGACTGGGGTCGTTTTGAAACGACGTATTTCATTGCTATGGAATACGTCGAGGGTCGCACCCTCTCCGATATCTGCCGCAACGGCCGTCAAATCGACCCCGGTCAAGCCGCGGAAATTGCATCGGAAGTGGCGGGAGCACTCGGTTTCGCCCACGAGGCGGGCCTCGCACACCGGGATATCAAACCCGCAAATATTCTCATTGGCTCGAATGGAACCGTAAAAGTTGCTGACTTCGGTATTGCTCGCGCCATGAACGCTCCCGTTGAGCAGAACCTCACCCAAACAGGCTCGGTGATGGGGACCGCAAGTTATTTCTCTCCCGAACAGGCCCAAGGTGGGCAACCCGACCCACGCAGCGACCTTTACTCACTCGGGATTGTGATCTATGAGATGCTCGCCGGCCGCACGCCATTCGCAGGCGAGAACGCAGTTGCGATTGCCTACAAACAGGTACATGACACTCCATCTCCACTAACTGAAATTAACGAGGCCATACCACGTCCGCTAGAGGCCATCGTCGAGCATCTGATGGCAAAAAACCCCCGCGATCGCTATCAGACGGCTCGAGAACTGCGAGACGACTTGAAGCGCTTTCGCAATGGGGAAACACCACTCGCCATGCGCCGCAACGATAAAGAGGCCATCGACTCGAACGCTCCAACCACTTCCAACCGCATCACCATTGACGACTACAACGGCACCTTTGCCCCCGGGACTGGCCCCAGTTCCGATGCCGTGACTGCGGCAAATCCAGCGACAGAACACTCCCTATCGGGTCCATCGATCCCTGGAAACCCCACGATCCAGTCCGAGCACACCAGCCCAGATGACATGTCAAAGTACCCACCCGGGTCATCGGCGGACGCAACCTACTACGAAGACATCCCTCCACGAACCGGTTGGTACGCCCTAGGAGCATTCATCGCACTTGTCGCACTAGTGATCGGTGGCATCGTGCTCTACGGACGACTTTCATCAAGTGAAGCTACTGCCACCACGAGAGTGCTCGACGATTTCACGGGTCAACGACTTTCCGCTGTAACTGGCAAGCTCGACGACCTAAGTCTTGAATATCGAGCCATTGCAGAAGAAACTGCAGGGGTCGCAGAAGAATTCGTTTTCCGCACCGACCCGGCAGCAGGGACCGTCGTCGTGGAAGGCACGATCATCTTGTTGTACTACAACCCGACCGAGGCTCTGCAATCAGTACCCAATGTCGCTGGTTTCACACTCGACGAGGCTCGACGACAGTTGGTGACGCGCGGATTCTCGACGTCATTAGTCACTGAAGTAAGTGATGTTTCTGTCGGGCTCGTAATTCGAACTGATCCTCCGGCAGGCAGTCGAATTGGTCAAGACGAAAGCGTCACGATCTACGTCTCAGGAGGCGTCGACCAAGTCGAGGTTCCTTCCATCGTCCTGAATTCGAGCGAAGAGGCCGCTATTGAATTTCTGACAGGCACTACAGGGCTCTCTGTAACTGTCGAGCGCATCGTAGACCCAGTAATCCCAGAAGGAACAGTGATTCGAACGGACCCAGCGCCGAATACCATAGTTCGCCGAGGGTCAGAGGTCACCCTGTTCGTGTCCAGTGGACCTGGGAAGACAAATGTTCCGATCCTCGTTGGGCTACTTGAAGAAGAGGCAACTGCCCTGCTCACAAGTGAAGAACATGAACTGACTTACGTGATCGAATACATCGATCTTGAAAATCCAGAGGATCCCAACGGCGGACGAGTTACAGAGCAAAGCGTT
>MDTA01089225.1_pt1 | contig 13925 bp, 11 predicted proteins | sample 811151 | NCBI WGS metagenome assembly MDTA01 (sample SAMN05326648, study PRJNA326480) | marine metagenome | isolation source: seawater | place: Indian Ocean: South | collected 2010 | reverse complement strand
TGGGGGTACCAAGTCACCGGTTATTATGCACCCACTTATCGTTATGGTAGCCCCGAAGATTTCACCACCATGATCCATGCAATCAAGGAAGTTGGTGTCGGGGTGCTGATTGACTGGGTCCCTGCTCATTTCCCCGAGGACGAGTTTGCCTTGGCTCGTTTTGATGGCACCTGTCTCTTCGAGCATGAAGACCCTAAGCAAGGCCGACATGCTGAGTGGGGCACGCTGTGTTACAACTATGGTAGACCAGAGGTCAGAAGTTTTCTTATCGGGAGTGCTTTGGCTTGGTTGGATCGATTTGGGATTGATGGCTTCCGCGTAGATGCGGTTGCATCCATGCTCTATCTGGACTACGGAAGAAAAGAGGGTGAATGGATCCCAAATCCCTTGGGCGGGAACGAGAATTTGGAGGCAATCGAATTCATCAAGCAGTTTAACCAAGCCATTCATGAAGAACATCCCCATGTTATAAGTATTGCAGAGGAATCCACTGCATTTCCTCAAATTACTCAGCCACCAAGTGTCGGAGGCTTGGGCTTTGACTTTAAATGGAACATGGGGTGGATGCATGATGTGCTTGGGTATTTTGCTACCTCCCCAAGCGAGCGGTCGGGGTCTCACGACAACCTTACCTTTGGTGCCATGTATCAATTCTCCGAAAACTTCGTTCAGGCCTTTTCCCATGATGAAGTGGTGCATGGGAAAGGTTCGTTGGCCAACAAGATGAATCTGAGTGAACATTCAGACCGTTTGGCAAATTTGCGCTCCTTACTTACCTTGCAGTGGACTTGGCCCGGAAAGAAGACACTATTCATGGGATGCGAATTCGGTCAGTGGAAGGAATGGGATTTTGAAATGCCGCTCGATTGGACCCTGCTTGAATTACCAACCCACGAAGGTGTTCGACGTTTGGTCGCAGACTTGAATAATTTGTACCTTAATCACCCGACTTGGGCAAAGGCGGACCATGATTCGGACAAGTTTAAATGGGTTGATTGTAACGATTCCGAAGGTCAAACTCTTTCCTTTTTGAAATTGGGCGAACATCCATCCGATACCTTACTGGTTGCCTGTAATTTTTCTGATCAACTAAGGCATCGAGACTGGGGTTGTCCACACCAAGGTCATTGGCAGGTCTTACTGGACACTGATTCTCAGAACTATGGAGGTCAGGGTACTGCAGGTGCTACGGATTTTGAATCCTTTTCCCATCAAAGGGATAACCAAGCACAGAGCCTCGCTTTTGCGGTTGCCCGTTGGAGCGTCCGTATTCTTTCCTTGGCAAGATAGAGAGTTATTCGGTTAGATTGGATAGATACTTCGTCCTACTGAATAAGCTAATTAAAGAATTTTCAGCCAATTAATCCAGCATCCGAAAAGCTGTAGTAGCCGGCTTCATTTGGACAATGTTCAGGTTCTCCCAAAATGATGTGGTCGTGCATTTCCAGATCCACCGCTTTGGACGCTTCGAGAATTTTTTTCGTTACCCGAAGATCCGCTCCACTTGGGCTTGGGTCTCCACTTGGATGATTGTGAGCCAGGATCAAGGCTGTGGCTCCATGGCGGATTGCAGGTCGGAAGACTTCCCTCGGATGCACCAGGCTGCCAGTTGCAGTTCCAGATGTCACCACTTCGGCTCGAATCAGTTTGTTCCTGCGGTCAAGGCAGAGCACCCAAACCTTTTCGACGGTATCGGAACGAATTTCCGGGTAAAGGTATTCCCAAACTTTTTGGGGTTTGTCCAAAATGAGATCGGCGATTCTTTCACTGCGCATTATCCTTTTGGCTATCTCGACTTGGGTACTGAGTTGCAGGGCCTTGATCTTGCCAATACCCCTGATTTCAAGAAAATCCGAGAAGTCCCATCGCAACAGTCCGGCGAGTGAACCCGCTGAACCAATTAATTCATCGGCAATGGCAAGTACATCGTATCGGGCGGTTCCTGAGCGTATCAGCATGGCGAGAAGTTCGCGATCGGAAAGTGCGGCTGCACCAAGTCTTTCGAGCCGCTCCTGGGGTCTTTCTTCGACTGGCAGGTCACGAATGGTTGAAAGCGAGGGATTTTTCATTCGCTGACAGACCCATCGGCGGCGATCATTTACAAATTAATTAGGGAGGTTGATCTCGACATAAGCATCTTTTTTTAACTTGGCCAACCAACGCTGCTGGCTAATTTTCTCGATATTTGCTGTAAGAATCTTTTCGATCTCATTGCGAACACTATCAAGGGGTTTTCGTCCAGAAGGTATTTTTTCGTCCACTTTAATGATGTAAACTGCCGTTTTCCCGGATTTCCCAATACTTCCATCTGACTTACGCTCGAGCACACTGACCAAAAAGGGTTGAGAAACTTTCCCTGTGGCCAAGGAGAATGCTTCTTTTCTAAGTTCTTCACTTCGAATTTCACGTTTGGAGACCAAGACTCCCCAGTCACCGGCTTTATCGCGGTAAGGGCTTTGACCATTTCGAGCGGCCAATTTTTCGAAAGGTTCTCCTTCAGCAAGACTTGCACGGGTTTTTCTTGCTTGTTGCATGAGCACGGAGACTGGTTCGTCGGCAATTTGGGAGAAGGCAATCTCACGGATCCTCACCTTCTCCTCGGTTAAAAAAAGGGATGGGTTGTTTTTGTAATATGCCTCCACCTTATCCGGGCTAATTTCTTCTTTCAGTCTCTTTCGAGTGGCAAACATGTGACTGTATATGATTTCTTCTCTAATTTCATCGCGGTATTCGAGTTGAGATTGTCCATTGCTCTTGAGCACATCACGAAAGAGTTTTCGATCACCGTTGAACTCCTGAATCAGTCTTTTGTTGTATTCCTGTTCGACATAAGAATCTGGAATGGCCATGCCTTTCTCGGAAAAGGCAACAATGGACAGGAGGCGGTCTATTTTACCGTCAACAAATTCAGATGCTCGAAGCTTCTTTTCGCTATTGGAAAAATTGAGCCGATCCATTGCTTTTGCAATTTCTCCCCAGGTGACGATTCGGTCATTTACCCTTGCAACAATCCGATTTACTTCAATGAGTTCCTTAGCTGAAACAAAGTTCGAATTGAAGATGATAAGGCTCGTTGGCACCAACCATGATAGCTTAAACTGTAAAATCCGTATTCCCATGGATTATGATTTTGAGAAAAGCAATCAGTTCCTTCAACTTTAAAAGTGGCGTTTTTGAAGAAAGGGTGGGGATCTTACCCGCCAAACGTAGAAATTTCACGCTTTTTTCACCTGGCTTTTTAACCAGGCGGAGGAATATTTCATTCCCTTTAACTTCCAACTTGTCAAAGTTCGCTTCCTCACAAAGGCACCTGATTTCAGTCTCCAAAAGCAAGGCAGTCACCTCTTTGGGATAGGCTCCAAAGCGATCCTTCAATTCTTCGGCGTAGTCATGCACTTCTTTGGCAGTCCGGAACTGGGCAAGTTTGCGGTAACTTTCTATTCTTAAACGAGGTTCCGCAGCGTAGGATTCGGGGATGAATGCTCCGATTTTTTCCTCTTCGCTTTCTTCATCCGATGAAAGGAAGTCAACTCGTATTACAGCACTTGGCCGCAGGCTGATTTCATCACCTTTTAACCGCGATACACTCTCTTTGAGTAATCTACAATAAAGTTCAAAGCCAACTCCCGCAACATGTCCGCTCTGCTCACTACCCAACAGATTGCCTGCACCTCTAAGCTCAAGGTCGCGCAAAGCGATGCGAAAGCCGGCTCCGAAATGATTCACTTGGCGGATCGCAGAAAGTCTTTTCTTTGCTTGGTCTGAAACGGTTAGGTGGCGATTAAGAAGGAGGTAGGCATATGCTTGACGGGTAAACCTGCCAACTCTTCCGCGAAGCTGATAAAGCTGGGAAAGTCCAAATTTATCAGCTCCTTCTATAATAATTGTGTTACAGTTGGGAATATCCAGACCGGACTCAATTATGGTTGTGCAAACTAAAATATCATATTCACCAGCTACAAAATCGGTCATTATCTTTTCCAGTGTCTCCTCATTCATTTGTCCATGACCAACGGCAATGCGAAGTTTTGGAAAGAGAGCCTCCAGTTTGCGGGCCACTGAGTGGATTGTCTTCACGCGATTATGTAGGTAAAAAATCTGCCCACTTCTGCTGATTTCAGTATTGACGGCTCTGGTGAGGATATCGTCTGACTTATGGAGTACTTCCGTCCTTATTGGGAGGCGATTAACCGGAGCGGTTTCGATAGCACTCATGGAACGAGCCCCAACCATTGCAAAGTAGAGAGTTCTGGGTATAGGGGTGGCACTAAGGGTGAGAACATCCACGCTCGCTTTAAGCTTTTTGATCGCTTCCTTGTGCTGAACGCCAAATCTCTGTTCTTCGTCTATAATTAATAGCCCCAAGTCCTTGAAGTTCATATCGTCACTGAGAAGGCGGTGGGTACCAATCACGAGATCCAATGAACCCAGACGAAGAGACTCGAGAATTTTGGTTTGTTGACCGGCGGTGCGGAAACGGCTGAGCACCTCGAGGGTTATGGGGAAGTCGATCATTCGGTCACGGAATGAATTAAGATGTTGTTGGCAAAGGATGGTTGTAGGGCAAAGCAGAGCCACCTGCTTTCCGTCCATGACTGCCTTGAAAGCTGCCCTCAGGGCAACTTCTGTTTTGCCGAAGCCCACATCTCCGCAGACCAGTCGATCCATTGGTTCAGGACTTTCCATGTCTTGCTTGACTTCATCGATGGCCTTCTGCTGGTCAGGGGTTTCTGTGAATGGAAAAGCATCCTCGAATTCCTTTTGCCACTGGTCGTCGGCGGCGAATGCATGCCCCGTATTGCTTTCTCTGGATGCTTGCAAGCGAAGTAAGTCTGCCGCGAGATCCAAGGCAGCGAGTTCTGCTGCCTGGCGAGTTTTGACCCACGACTTGCCGCCAATCTTGGCGAGTTTTGGTTTGCTTTTGCTCAGGCCAACATAGCGAGAAAGAAGGTGGGATTGCTGCAGGGGTACATGGAGTAAAAGACCATCATCGAATTCGACGGTAATAGCTTCTTCGATGCGGTTCCCTTCTTCTATTTTACCTAAGGACTGAAACCTGCAGATTCCATGCTGGTGGTGGACTAGGTGATCGCCGTCGATAAGTTCCGAGAAATCCAACGCCTGGTCCACTTGCTTCCTTTGCACTCTGGCTTTACTTGATCGGTTGGGTCGGCGGCTTCTTTCCCTACCCAAAAGTTCCTTACTGGAAATAAGGGCAAGGCCTGAGTCCGGACGAGTAAGAAATTTGCTTAGAAAGTCAGTGGATTTCCCTTTAGGTATTCGAATTCCTTGGTTCAGACCGACTGGTATGAAGGTTGGGCATAATCGGTCGAGCGAAGACTCGTCCCGTATCAGTTCGGAAATCCTCTTTTTCTCAGCTTCTGCCCCTGCGGCAATTAGAATCTCGTGACCCTCGTCTTGCCTTTTGAGTAATTGGAAAAGAGAACTTATTCGGTTTTGCCTTTCATTTTCAAAAGTCCCCTCATGAAAAACCGCAGAGGATTTCCAATTAAGTTCCCGGCTTGTAGATTTTATATTGAGTTCTTTCCTTTCTGCCTGCTCAAAAATACCGGCTCCCGCATCAATCTCACTTGATCCTATGAAAAAACTTCGGTGCATAGGATGCGTTTTCCAAGCAAGCGAGAAATTTGCCTTTTCAGCTGCTTTTTGATGTGATTCGTGGAAGACCAATGGGTGTAGACCCAGCAGAATCTCAGGTTCGTTCAAAAACCATAATACCGAAGAAGTTAGATACTGAAAGAATTCGCCCTCCTTTCCATACTGCTGTTCGATTTGCGTTGAACATAGGCTGGTATGAGCCAATTCTTCGTTAGTTCTTTGCGTCGTTGGATCAAAGGCTCGAATTTCTTCAATTTCATTGCCAAAAAAGTCCACCCTGATGGGACGATCTCCGTTAATCGGATAAATGTCGACTAATCCTCCTCGTACCGCGAATTGTCCGGGTTCTTCGCAAAGTATTTCAGACGAATAACCAAGGCTCGTTGCGAGTTCTTCACAAAAGGATTCGAAATTCAAATTTTGTCCCTTGGTGATCCTTATTTCACTTTTTTGATGATCAACAAGAAGCGGGCAGGGGGAGAGCAAGGCATTGGGTGTTGTTGCAATGATAAGGCACTCATTTGCTCCCCTTCCATGTTCGGCGGACTGCATTTTTGAGAGCACGCTGATTCGGTCGCAAACTCTTTCGAAAGCATCCGGGTGCGAAGGAGAAGGAGATTCGTCAAAAACGAAAAACGAAACTTCCTTTTTGGGTTCGAGGAACTCCACCAACCCAGTAACATCTTCTCCCCAAAGCTCTGATTTTGAAATGGAGTCGGCTAAAAGGACGGTTACTTGGTGTTGGCCTGAAGTAATCAGATTTGCTGCGATTGGAGCGATGGATGCTTCGGGTATTGAGGGGAGGAAGAGGGATTGATTTCCCCCTGGCACTTGCACCCTTTTCATTAGCTTTCCGTTCTCTGGGCAAGATGGAGTTCTGATTTAAGACTGGCCAGCGCTTCGCCCGCAGCTTTTTCTTCGGCTTCCTTTTTGCTTTTACCTAAACCTTGAGCGATTCCTGTGCCTCCAATGGTTACTTGCATGAGAAATCTTTTGTTGTGGGGCGGACCCTCCTCACTCACGAGGTGATAATTTATTTTTTCTTCCGGGTTCTGGGATTGAATGAATTCCTGAAGTTGGCCTTTGGGATTAAAGCCACTTTCACCTGCCTTAAGCATCTGATTTACATCACCCAACCATTGTAAAACACACTTCTGCACATCAGACCACCCACCATCCAAATAAATGGCCCCAATGATTGCTTCGATTGCATCCTCCAGGGTTGATGGGCGCAAGTGACCCTGCTTCTTTCTTTCCGTTCGACTGACTTGCAGAGCATCCTGAAGTCCGAGGTTACTCCCCAAGCTTGCTAAGGTGGATCCGCGTACCAAGACCGCTTTTTTTCGGCTTAGAGAGCCTTCATCATCATGGGGATACAGTTCGTAAAGATGAAGGGTGAGGATCCCTCCCAGGATGGCATCTCCTAAAAACTCTAGTCTCTGATTGTCTTCTTTGCCCTTTGAGTGCTCGTTGTAAGAAGGATGAGTCAAAGCTTGTTCGAGTAGGGAAGGGTTTCGGAAAAAGTATCCCATTCGCTTTTCCAAAAGTCTTATATTCTTCCTTAATTCAACCGGGATGGCCGATTCACCTTTCTTTTTAACAAGAGTACCGTAGATTCGCTGGAATAGTTTCATCCAATAGGGATCGGCTAGCTGAAAAAGCGTTTTTTAATTTCGTGAGCAAGAGCGGAATAGGCAATTGCACCGGGGCTTTGTTTGTCGTATTCGAAGATCGTTTTTCCGAAACTCGGGGCTTCGCTTAAACGGACAGTTCTGGGGATTGCGGTTTTGAAAATTTGCTTGGGATAATGCTTGTTCACTTCAAGCCAAACTTCATAGGACAATCGAGTTCGGTTGTCATACATGGTCATTACTATACCACCAAGTGACAATTTTTCATTGGCACCCGAATTTTTCAATTGTTTGATCACGCTTACAATTTGCCCCAATCCCTCTAGAGCAAGATATTCCGACTGCAGAGTAACGATTAAGTGATCTGCGGAGCATAGTGAGTTCATGGATAGGAGACCGAGGGTAGGGGGACAATCGATAAGAATCGCCTTCAATCCATAATTACTCTTAATGCTTTCGAGGGATTGCCTTAATTTCCCAAGATAATGGTCTTGCTGACTCAGTTCCAACTCAGCCGCCGCCAAATCCAGTTCCGAGGGTACTATCCAGAGGTTTTTTCTCCCGGTAGATTGAACGCGATTGGCTAAATCGCTTCCTGTAAGAAGAGGTTCGTAGATTCCGAACCCCGGTTTTTTTTCCATTCCAAAGGAACTGGTTGCATTTGCTTGAGGATCCATGTCCACGATCAGGGTGGACACACCCATTGCGGCAAGTGCATGACCAAGGTTGACGGTCGTCGTGGTTTTCCCAACTCCTCCTTTTTGATTGGCTATGGCTAAGGTTATCGCTGACATCGTTAAGAATGAAACCTAATATGCGGTCGTTTTCTGTCGAGTGGGAAAAAGATCGAATTCGAATTTTGAACAAGCGTTTTACGCAGTAAAAATCTACTGCGGGTATTGTTTAAGATATTCAGACTTCAGACAGGAGGTAACCACGACATTGACCCAATCACCTTCGCTCCTTGTGTGCTCGCGAAGTACACCTTCGCGTCTCATTCCAGAAGCCTCAACTGCGTTAATGTGAAAAGGGCGGTTGTCGAATGAGTGCATTGACATTTTATTCAGGTTTAGCTTCATGAAGACAACTCTCATAAGCAAGTTAATGATTACACTGCAATCGGTACCGTATTGGAATGGATCCTTTAGTCGTTCTGTCTCAAAGAGAAAAAATGCCTTGGTATGAGCATCCTTCCAATTAAAATCGTAGAGACTTGCATATCCGATAAGCTTGTTTTCCAATGTAAGTCGAAGAAGGATTAGGTTAGGTTTGGATAAAGAAAACTGTGATTTAACCTTTTCTTCAAAAAAAGTAGCCTGTTGTGAAGAAGTGATTGGCTCATTTTGATGTAGGCAAGCGATCTGTTGATTTCTCCACTTCATGATTTCAGCCGCGTCCTCAATTTTTATGGGGCTCAATTCGTAAGCCCGAAACTGTCCCCGGAAACCGGAGAGGGCAAGGTAACCACTGAATGGTGAAGAATCCTGCGATGTGAATTTTTTGAAATCCATCTGGTTAATTTTGGGATAAAAAACTTGCGATTTTGGAAACGACCTGGTCCTGTTCAGCCTTTTCTAATGAAGGGAATAGGGGAATGCTTAGGCAACCAGCAAAATATTTTTCGGCACCAGCTAGAGAGATTTTTCCAACGATTTTTTCAAAATAAGGATGTCGATAAAGGGGAATGTAGTGAATTTGCGTAAGGATTCCTGATTTTTTAAGAAATTTGTGGGCTTTATCTCGTAAACCTTCTTCCTTAAAGCGTATGATGTAAAGGTGCCAAGCGTGGCCATCGGTTAGGGCCGGCCTTTCGATGCGATCTGAGAATGGGGCAAGGGAAAATATGTCATCATACCGCTTTGCGATTAATTTTCTGGCCTTCAATGATTGATCAAGTTTAGAAAGCTGAGATTTTCCTAGGGAAGCCTGTAGGTCTGTCATTCTGTAGTTCCACCCTAGATCAACCTGTTTATATTGCCACGGGGTAGGGTGGTCCTCGTCATATGGACGAATGATCCCATGACTTCTCAGTGATCTGCATCTATCGGCTATCTGGGATGAGTTGGTGAGCACGGCACCACCTTCTCCCGCACAGATGTGCTTGACCGGATGAAAACTCAGGCAAGCCGATTTGGTCCATTGGCATGCCCCACTGTACCCATCCTCGTTCCATCCTCCAGGTGAGTGGGATGCGTCTTCAACCATTTTAATTCCATATGGTTCACATAGATCAGAGCATTCTCGCAGAGGCGCAACTTTTCCCGCAAAAGAAACCGGAGAAACAAAGTTGGTTTTTTGGAGTTGTTCTTTCGGTAAATTTTCAAGAATTTGGCTGAGGGAATTCAGATCAATGATTCCATCCGTGGGATTAACATCGCAGAAAATCACTCTTGCACCGAGGTAGCGGAAGGCACTGGCGGTCGCAGAGAATGTGACCGCAGGTACGATGCCTATGCTATGCTCGTTTGCTCCCAGGGAGGCATATGAGAGATGAAGAGCTGCAGTACCACTTGAGCAAGCAACCGCCTGCTTAACCTTAAATCTTTGGGCAAGGGCTGATTCGAAAAGCCCGATTTGGGGACCTTGCGTAATTAAGTTAGAATGAAGGACATCGAGGACGGAACTTAAGTCCTCTTCAGTTAGATTTTGCTTGGAGTATGGAATCATGGACACAACCTAAGCTAAAAGGATGAAATTTCTTATTCCAAGCTGAATCGTCTATCAAATGTTTCTTGCCCATGATGGTTGGTTGAATTACTTTTCATTAATATTGAAGGTTATAGGTTCAGTTATCGCACGCTTAGGAAGCAAAAGATTAGTTTATAAAAACATCCTTCCCTACAAAGGCGTACCCCTTGCATTACGGGCGGTAAAGAAGCTCCTTGCTTGTGATTTTATTGACCAGGTTGTTCTTTCCACGGATAGCGAGTTAATCGCAAGATCCTGCATGGAAGAGGATATTGAGATTCTTCAAAGACCTGCGGAGCTTGCCGGGGACTCAGTGGCTTCTGTTCCTGTTTTTCAGCATATTGTTGAACATTTCCCGTGCGAAGTTCACCTTAATTACAATTGTAATTTCCCTGAATGCAACGAGGCAGTGCTTGAAAAAGCTGTAGGGTTGGCACTCGAATCCGGTGAAGCCCTTTCTGTACCCTACGCGGCATGGGCACAAACCAGCGATTGCTTGTTTAATTACGGCGACCCGATGAGGATCACCGCAACAAAGTTTGAAACCAAGGAAGTTCACCCGACCGATATTCATACGATGGATGATCTATTGGAAGTGCATCGAGACAATCAACTTGAATTATCTTGGGAAAATAAAAAAACTAAATTTTAAGTAAAGTTTTTGGATTTTCGTTCGACTCTATGAGGTGAGATCAAATTCCATGGATTTAATAAGCAATTCTACAATTCGAAGGTTAAGATGGCTGCCATGCCTGACGACTTTTTTTATATTTACTGCAACTCATGCCATTGAGACCAAAAGATTCGACGCTCCTCCGCCCAAGCGGACAAGCTACCTCACACTCGCCTCACCAAAGAAGTTGCGATTTGCTCCTGCACCTATTACTGCAGACCGAGGTGCCCTTATCATGCCGGCAACGATCATCCCAACGGCGGAAGACAATATCATCGAGTCCAATGCAACCTCGGAGGAAAGTGTGTTTCCAGTAGTTGATTATGCGGAATCTCCTCCTGGCGAAAATGACATTGCTGATTCAGGCAAACTGGAAATTCCTCAAATCGCACCTCCGGTTGAGTTACCACTCGCAGATCCATTTTCTGGTGGTAATTTGGATGCAATAAGTTCTACTGATGAACTTATGGAGGTTTTTGACCAATCTAAAATTGAAGCTGGAAATGCAAGAATACCTATCCCTTTTATTCCTCCATATATGGTTGCACCCGAAAGCATGAAGATTTCTTCCCGTTCAACTTACAAAAGGGTTCAAAAATGAATCACGCTTTTGCTAAACTTTTTCCTCTTTTAGTCTTTCAAGGCTTTTTTTTGGGTCTCAGTGCCCAAGATGCTGCCCGACCACTCAAGACCATAGACGAAGTCATAAACGGCATTGATTCTTTGCTCGAAGATATTGATCGAACTTCGATTGATCAGAATTCAATTGATAAGGCAACTCCCCCAGACTCTTTTTTACCTCGAACTTTCAACCCAAGTTCTTCCAGTGATCAAAATGGTGGATCCTTCCGCCTCCAAAACGAATTGATGCCTAAAAATTTACGGGTTGGTGAACCAGAGGGTGTTTCAGGTGCGTCATCTCTTGAAGCCAATCTGGACGATATTAATCCAATGGGTAACCAGGGTAATGAAATTCGGAGTGAAGCACCTAAACCAATTCAGTATCCGTCAGACTTGAACTTGGATTATAAAAGTGCGTCATTGGAAGATCTATTGCGAGAAGTCGAACTTCTTGAATTACCTGAATTTGCAGCACCATTGAACATTCCGGAGGCGGCTGCAGTTGCCCAGCCAATGCCAGTAGTGCCTTCTGGGACTTCTATTCAAAAGCCAGTCGAGGAGTTGGCTACCACCCAAATTGTTGCCACTCCATTACTTGATCCGACTCCAGTATCAAGCCAACCTGTCGATATAGACGAATATACCGTACTTGGTGAACAGATAGATCAAGAACTCAAGGAAAAGATAAGAGAAGCCATCATGGAAACCCGCTTGGCATCTTCAGGTTCCAACAATCCCTATGTCACAAGATCCGTTTTTAAGGCTACAGCATATTGTAATCGAGTACTTGGTAGACTGAACGCACCTTATCACAAAAGGTATCGCCGGGATGTGTTGCTTTCATTGATCAATATGCATGAGCGTAACCAAGCTTGGGTGGATGCAGCGAAAAGTTATGAGCGATTTTTGGAAGAGTTTGCCGCAGACGAAGGTTATCCTTTTGAAGATCATGAGGATGCTCCTGGAATACCAGACCTGCGAGCTGGACTTGGCTCGGTCGATAAACTTCTCGAAGGTCAGAAAAGAGGTGCACCGACAATTCCGGAAACTCATATTAGGACAGGTAAAATATACCGTTCTTTGGGGGCTCACCGAATGGCGTTAAACAAATTTTACGATGCGATTAACGCCACCCTTACGATTCCAGAAAACAAGGCTTTTGATTTGGCCGAACGGAGTAAAGGGAATGCTCTTGAAAACCGTTTGGATGCCGAATCCAATCAGGCAATGTTTGAGATAGCTGAAACCTTTATGGACTCCGAAGATTACGCTAATGCCATAAAGTTTTATGATAGGCTAGGGAGGTTGGAGCAGTTGGAAGATACGGATCGTGCTGTTGTTCGTTTTAACCAAGGCCTTGCTCATTACAGGAGAGCCAGGGAAACCTTGCGAAAACAGGAGAGAATCGAAAGGTTGCCCCAAAATCAGCAGGTAAGTCTTGAGTTGGACTACGACCTAACTCCCCGAGCGGATTTTGCTAAAGTGAAAGAGATCCTAAGAGGATATGGCACACTTTATCCTCAAAGCCGTTATGTTCCAGAGTCGCATTACTTGCTTGCTTTAACTTTCGAACAGTTGAATCAGGATGAGGAATCTATAAATGAACTCTTGGTTCTTCTTCGGGAGGCGTATTTTAATCCGGAGCTCATTCTTAATCTCGAAAGTACTAGGCCCCAAGGGGAACGTGATCGCACAACAATTAATGAACTGAAAGGGATTTGGAATTTTTGGAAGAAGAAAACCGGAAATTATTTAGCTAATAAGTTTTTTGAAAACGCCGAGTATTTCAATGCTTACAGAATCTATTCTGCTTTGCAGGACATAGATCCTTCTCCCTCGTGGAAAGTGCCTGTACTTTATCAGGTGGCACTTTGTGAAGAGAAACTTGGGAACTATGTGCAGGCAATGGAAACTTATTCCTCTCTTGAAGAATATGTGAATTCAGTGAAAGAAGCGAGAGAGGATCTGGCGAATAGCGAGTACCTTAATTTTGTATTCGGGATGGCCAAATGGCGCAAAGAACAGCTTGAAGATACGAGGGCGATCCGTCAGGCGGTCAATAGGTATGGTATTTATACAATTCCCGCTAGGTCTGATCCAGCTTTGTCTGATTTCGAGTGATTCATTCATTTTTCCATAATGGATCCCCGGGAAGTTATTAAAAACCACTTGAATCTTTGTAATGAGGTTCACGCTCTTTTGCTGGAGGAAAACACCTGGCTAAAGAATGAAAAGCAAGCACCAAACTCAGAATTACTCGAGCGAAAGAAAACCATGCTACCTCAACTGGAGGTTTCGCTGGAAAACTTGAGGAAGTTGAAGCCCGAATTTTTTTCGCCTTTTGACAATTCGAAACAGTTGGTCAACGATTCTCATTCCAAGTTATTACAGATTTTCTACATCGATCGGGAGAACGAGGATTTGCTCCTAAAACTGACTCAGTCAACAGAGAGACAGACCTTCAATCGTTTCACCACTTCACCTGCTGAAATTGACGAAATTCACAACCGCATGCCTTACGGTGACGGTGAAACCCAGGAACCGGAAGCCTAGGACCAAGGAGTTTTTATCCTATAAGTCGGAATACTTCACAGTAGGGGTAATGGCGGAAGGAGAGGGATTCGAACCCCCGGAACCGTTTCCGGTTCAGCGGTTTTCAAGACCGCCGCATTCGACCACTCTGCCATCCTTCC
>MDTA01193978.1_pt1 | contig 13928 bp, 13 predicted proteins | sample 811151 | NCBI WGS metagenome assembly MDTA01 (sample SAMN05326648, study PRJNA326480) | marine metagenome | isolation source: seawater | place: Indian Ocean: South | collected 2010 | reverse complement strand
TTTAAAGTATCATAAACTCTATCATTATTATAAATAGGAAAATCACCTTTTATCAATGCGTTATTTAAAAATCCTATATCAAAATGAATATTATGTCCAACAATGGGAATATCTTCAATAAAATCAATAAATTCAGGCAATACTTCATTTATTAATGGTTTATTCCTGATATCTGAGTTACTAATATTAGTTAATTCTGATATTGAAGCAGGTATATTAATGTTTGGATTTACGAGTTTAGTGTATGATTTTATTGGATTTCCTTCAATAAATAAAATTGCAGAAATTTCAATAATTGAATCAGATTCTTGATCTAAACCTGTGGTTTCTAAATCAAATGAAATGAATTTATTTAAATTTAATATATCTAGTAATGACTTTATGGTCAAGTTAAATACCAGCAAAGACTTTTATTACATCGATTATCAGTCTAGGTTTATTAAAAAGTGCTGTTGAAAATATTCTATTTAAGGTTCTTTTTTCTTTGGGTAATTTTTTGATTTTTACAGCTATTTTATTAAAATCTTCGTCTGACAACTTTCTTATCGCACTAGAGATATTGTATATCCTAGAATATTTATTGCCAAATTCATTGAATAGCCAGTCAGGGTATGCTTTTAATGATTTAATGTCAAAACGATTTTTTTTAACTAGCTTAGCACTAACTTGTCCAGCAATCCACCCAGCAGTCATTCCTGAAGATATACCTCCGCCTGTTACAGGATTAACGTGGTGCGCGGCATCACCAACTAATAAAATACCATGGTTAATTGGTTTGGATAACGGTTTATCTACAGGTATACCACCGCAAACAGTAGTCAATTTTGAAGCGTTAGGAAATTTTTTATTCACAAAATCATCTAAAAACAATCTTGCAGATCTTTTTTTACTATGTTTCCCACTTATCCCTATACCTACATTTGCAAGTCCATTTCCTTTTGGAAATATCCATAAGTATCCCCCTGGTGCATATTTGTGCCCCACATAAAAATCCATTCTGTTTTGATCAATATCTACATTTGCAAGTGTATATTGTAAACCGGATTCCATATCTCTCATTTTGACTTGTGTTTTAATACCTGCCATTCTACCAATTCTTGATTCAACACCATCAGCGCCAATAACTATTTTGGATCTAATTTCTTTATTTTCTCCCAAATAATTAAAACGTACTCCTTTAACTGTGTTATTATCAATAATTAGATCATTAACGTAGGCACGAGTATATATTTCAGCACCTTTTTCAGCCGCTAGTAATGATAGGTCATAATCAAATACTCTTCGATTTAATATATAACCTTTTTCGTTTGTAAATTTTGCTGATATACTTGTTCCATCTGGTGCTGTCATTTTAAAAGAATCTAATTCAGCAGCTATCCAAGATTTTTTTGGACTTACAAACTTTTTTAATCCTGATTCACCTATTGCTTCACCACATCTCACAGGATAGCCAATATCTCTATCCTTCTCTAAAATACAAACACTAGCGCCACCTTCGGCAGCCATTTTTGCAGCCATGCTACCAGATGGACCACCTCCAACTACTACTACATCATATTCATTTTTCATCTGCTGTTTCCAGTACTTCTATAGGACAAATATATGCACATAAATTGCAATCAATGCATATTTCATGAATAATTGAAATATCAGCCTCCTTAAGCTCAATGCAATCAACTGGACAAACGGAAACACAAGCTCCGCAAAAGTCGCATTTATTAGGTATAATTTCTATCATTTTCTAAAACAAGTTTTGGATAGTGAAAATCGAATCGATGCCAATAAAAATATTTTGATATATAATAAATAATTATAGAAGGACCAATTAATTGATAATATGTAGTATATATAAAAACAGACATAATAAGAGTGGAGTATCTTACGGCCCTCAACTGATCTATTTCAGTATTTCTTACTACTATCATAATTATAAATGGTATAATAGTAATGGATGCGGTAGAGGATACAGGATCTTGATTGAATAAACCAATTAAGAGTGAAAAAAATAGTAAAAATAATACTATCAAATTTTTTCCTGTATACTTATTAAAATTTAGATTTTTATAATTATTGTCAATAATCGTAATTACACATATTTGAATTAATAAAAATGGGATTAAATTAAACGTAAAAGACTTAATATCAAATAATCCATGGATTGGAAAATTATGAACTAATCCAGCTAGTAATAAGAAAAAAGAAAGAATTAATAGCCTCCAAAAATTAGATTTAATTGAACTAATTTTAATTTCCATTGCTAGTAAAAAATATAACAAAATAAAAAATGGAGTCAAATATATATTTGAGTAACCAACAATCAGGAATCCCAATATTAAACAAGTATTTTTTATTTTAATTCCTATATCTAAACTAATCTTATTGTCAAATAATGTTATTTTATTTTGTAATTTATAGTTTCCTTCAGTTGCAAGCTGCCAGCAAATAAATATACCTGAACAATATATACTAATTCCAATGATTAAGAGAAGAGTATTATATGCTAGTTTAACCCCCCAAATATTGCTATCTAGTGATGAAAATTGCATAATATACATTCCTGATAGAAAGGAGATCCATACATTAAAATAATATGTTGGACGCATCAGGAATATGTAATCGAGAAATGGTACAATTTTCTTATGTATTGGGTTATCTCTAAAGAATTTTTTTATCAATTTTAATTATTAATTATTATTTTTTAATTTTTTATCTATTTTTATTTAAACTTTTAAGATAATTACCATTAACCCCACCAGTAATATACTTTCCATCAAAACATGAACTATCAAAGTTCGTTAAGTTTTTATTATGCTCCTGTACTGATTTTTTCAAATCCTTGATATCTTGATAAATTAATCTGTCTACACCTATTAATTTACCAATTTGATCAACTGTTCGATTATGTGCAATCAATTCATTTACGTAGGGCATATCGATGCCATATACGTTCTGATATCTTATTGGGGGTGCTGCACTTGCGAAAAATACTTTTTTTGCACCTGCGTTCCGAGCCATTTTTACAATACTTTTACTCGTATTACCCCTAACTATTGAATCATCAATTAATAGAATATTTTTATTTTTGAATTCTATATTAATAGTATTTAACTTTTGTTTTATTGATTTTTTTCGTATCTTTTGACCAGGCATTATAAAAGTTCTTCCAATATATCTATTTTTTATAAAGCCTTCTCTATAGTCCTTTTTCAACTCTATACTTATAGGTAACGCGCTTGTTCTACTGGTGGTTGGTATAGGTATAACAACATCTATTGAATCTAACTCTTGTCTCGTTAATTCTCGTCTAATTGTTTTTGCAAGATATTTCCCCATAGAGATTCTACTTTCATAAACATTCACACCATCTAAAGTACTATCTGGTCTGGCTAAATAAACAAATTCAAATATACAAGGTGCATATATTTTTTTTGATTTAAATATATGATTGTATTGAGTTCCATCTTCTTTAACTATGATTGTTTCACCTGGTTTCACATCTTTAATTTTATTGTAACCTAGGCATTCAAGTGTTACTGATTCTGAAGAAAACATCTTGCTTTTGCTTTGCCTTTTCTCACCGTAAGATAATGGTCTAATACCGTGAGGGTCTCTAAAAGCAACTAAACCATATCCAAGTATTAATAAGATCACAGAATAAGCACCTTCTACTCTTTTATGTAATTTATTTACCGCATTAAAAATATCTTCTTTCGACAAATTTTTAGTTTTTTTATTTTTTAAAGAGTTAGCAAATATATTTATTAGTACTTCTGAATCCGACTTGGTATTTATATGTCGACTATTTTTTTTAATTAATTCATCTCTTAATATTGAAGAATTAATTAGATTACCATTGTGAACTAAAACAATACCATATGGAGAATTTACATAAAAAGGTTGGGCTTCTAACTTACTAGATGTTCCCGCGGTAGGATACCTAACATGACCAATTCCCGTATTTCCTTTTAATCGTAACATATCATCCTGCTTGAAAACATCTCTCACTAATCCATTTGATTTATGCATTGATAGAAAACCGCTTTTATCTACAACTGCCATCCCTGCTGCATCCTGACCTCTATGCTGCAAAACCGTCAATCCATTATATAATGATAATGGAGCGGTTGATGATTTTGATGATATTCCAATTATACCACACATATTAATCTGTTACTTTCTTAGATTTTGGAAATGAGCTAAGATGGGCATCAACATATGAGTCAATAATACCAAAAAAATATAATCCTATTAACCACCAAAATAATTCATTTCTCCGGTTGATACTATTATATTCTTGTAATTCTGAAAATGTATATGATAACGCAAAATTTATTAAAAATGTTTTTTCATAATTTTCATTATAAAGATATCCTAATCCTGGAATAATATTTAATTTCCATGAGTATGATGGATTTTTTATTTGAGCAGAATCTAAATAAGTATTTTGAGAAAAATTTAACGAACAAAAAATTATTATCATAAATATTAATTTCATATGTGTGCTATTGCTTCAATCTCTATATTACACCCCATTGGCAATGCATTAACTTCTACAGTCGATCTAGCCGGATAATATTCATTAAAACTTTCTTTGAAAATCTCATTTAATATTGGAAAATATGATAAATCTGTCATGTACACATTAATTTTAATAATTTTATTTAAAGAACTACCTCCGGCTTCCAGTAAATTTTTAAGATTTTTAATAACTTGTCGGGCTTCAGCTTCAAAGGTATCATTGACTAATTCACCTGTGGTAGCGCTTAAGCATATTTGACCTGATGTGAATATTAGGTTTTTAAAATTAATACCCTGTGAATATGTACCTATTGCTTTTGGAGTTTTATTCGTATTGATTATTTTTATCATTTATCAAAACACCATAAACCCAATCCTATATCAGAATTAAATTTTCTATTTATTTTTCCATCGCCTTTAATCATAATGAATTCTCCTGCAGCAGATATGGTACCTTTAAACATATGCCCACCATAAACGTTAAAATCTTTGTCACTGAAAGTAATATGAGTGTGAGAATATAATTTTTCATCCTTAATTGAAATATTACCAATCAAACTAGTAAGCTCAAAGTCTTCTTTAAAAATTTGCCTTATATAAGTTTTACTTTCAATATCATAATAGCCCATTTCAATGTCTCTTATAGCACCAATTCCATTGATCCATGCTGTTTTTATAGACTCTTTAAGAGCTATATTTTCAAAAGTATTATTAATTTCCTCACCTGGATCAAGCGATACATAGTAGTAATTATTGTCTATCTTGTAATTCATAATTATATTTTAAATTTAACTCTCGATTAGCTTTAGTTTCATTTAATCTTTTTACTGGTGTATTTTTGGGCGCTTCAATGAGACTTTCAGGTGATTTTGTAATTTTTTTATCGATCTCAATCAATGCATTTGCATATTCATCTAAAGTTTCCATGGTTTCAGATTCTGTAGGCTCCATCATTAAAGCTTCTGGTATATTTATTGGAAAATATATCGTTGGTGCATGATGACCATAATCTAATAAACTTTTCGCTATGTCTAAAACTTTTGTACCTTTTTTCTTTTGACGACTACCAGAAGCAACAAATTCATGTAGTATTCCATCAGAAAATGGTATATCATAAACATCTTCAATTTTTTTCTTCAGATAGTTAGCATTTAAAATAGCTTTCTGTGTCATTTCTTTCACACCACTTTCTCCAAGTGTGCGTATATATGCCCAAGCACGTACCAAGATACCAAAATTTCCAAAATATGTGTGTATTTGACCTATTGAATTTGGATAGTCAAAATCCCATGAATATATTCCTTTAGATTCTTTTATCATGGGAACTGGTAGATAGGGTATTAATTTATCAACGACACCGATTGGACCAGCTCCAGGTCCACCACCACCGTGAGGTGTTGAGAATGTTTTGTGTAAATTAATATGAACAATATCAAAACCCATATCAGCCGGTTTAGTCAGTCCAATTAAAGCGTTCAGATTCGCGCCATCCATATACATTAATCCATCCACATTATGAATAATTTCTGCGATTTCTTCTATTTGATCCTCGAATAGTCCCAAGGTGTTCGGTTGGGTCAACATCATCCCAGCAACTTCTTCATTCATAATTGATTTCAAATGCTGTATATCTGCTCTCCCTCTGTTATCAGATTTTAGTTCGATTGGCTTGTAACCGCATAGAATTACACTTGCAGGATTTGTGCCATGTGCAGTTTCAGGTATGATAACATACTTTTTCTTATTTTTTTTATTCTCATGGTATTTTTGCATAATTAATATTCCAACAAATTCACCTTGCGAGCCTGCACTAGGTTGTAACGTCAAACGTTTCATACCAGTCATTTTTGATAAAAATGTTTCTAACTCATATAATATTTCTAAAGCACCTTGAATATTTTTTTCGTCTTCCTCTGGATGCATAGATAATATTTTTTCGTGAAAAGATAGTTTGTCGTTAACCTTGGGATTATATTTCATTGTACATGACCCAAGTGGATAAATACCTTTGTCAACATGATGATTTTTTACAGATAAATTAATAAAGTGTCTTATGATTTCAGGTTCAGTGATTTCCGGCAATCTTGCCGATTTTTTTCGCAATAAAGATTCGTCAATAATTTCGTTGGGGTTAGTAGGAGGTATCTTTGTTTTGGGTAACTGTGTTCCTCTTACATTTTCCTTAGATTTTTTAAAAATTAATGGTGTTTCGATAAGCTTCATTTCAATTTATCCATAATAAGTTTCTTTCCTTGTTCTAATGCCTCTTTTAATTTATTGGGATTTTTTCCTCCTGCGGTTGCTATAGTTGGCCTGCCACCACCTCCACCTTGAATTATTTTTGAAATATCTTTTACTAAATCAGAGGCATTAATTTTATCTACACAATCTAGGCTAACTGCACAAAAAATGGTAGGCTTGTTATTGGAAATAGATCCTAACAAAATAACAGTATTATTCTTTGTTTGATCATACAATCTCGTTCCAAAGTCTTTTAAATTAGTTGTATTCTTCACTTGATGTACGACTAATTTGTTTTGATTGAATTCAATACCATTATTTATTAGTCTTTTAATTTCTTCATTATCCCTAATAGAGCTCTGTTCAGCAATTTGTTTTTCAAGTTTTTTATTTTTGTGAATTAATTGTTCAACTCTACTAGATAATTGCTCTTCAGATGTATTTAATAGGCGAATAATGTCATGTAACTTTTTTTCATATTTAATAACATGACAATATGCTTCTTTACCAGTAACTGCCTCAATTCTTCTAACACCAGACGCTAAGGAGGATTCTGAAATAATTTTAAATAATCCAATTTCTCCTGTGGCATCGACATGAGTCCCTCCACATAATTCGGTAGAATAATCAGCTACATCAACAACTCTCACAATGTCTCCATATTTTTCACCAAATAGTGCTTCAGCCCCACACTTCTTTGCATTATCATAAGTCATTTCCTTGATACTAAGTGGAGTATTTCTTAATATTACTTCATTAACTTGTAATTCAATTTCATCTATTTCTTTTTGTGTAATTTTTTCAAAGTGTGTTAGATCAAATCTTAATTTATATGGACTTACAAGAGATCCTGCTTGCTGAATATGATCACCTAAATTGTTTTTCAAGGATTTATGCAACAAATGAGTTGCTGTGTGGTTTATCTTTGTTTTTTGTCGTAAAACATTATCTATTTTTGCCTCTACGCTATAATTTTTTTTCAATGATCCAGATATAAATTGCCCATAATGAATTATATCATCGCCAATTTGTTGCGTATCATTAACGGCAAATTCAAAATCAGAATTATAAATAATACCTTTATCTCCAACTTGCCCCCCTGATTCAGCATAAAAAGGTGTCTTATCTAAAACTATTTCAACAATAGATTCAGTTGTCCGATATTTCGTAATGGAAGACTTAGACTTGTTTTCTAGATATCCAAGGAAAACACTTTTCGAAGAATTATTTAAATTAATCCAGTTTACTTTATCGTCCTGGTTATTAAAAACTCTTGATTTACGAGCCATCTGCTTTTGCTTATCCATACTTGATTTAAAAGAATCTATATCCACAGTCAAATTTCTTTCTTTTGCCAATAACTGAGTTAAATCAATAGGAAATCCAAATGTGTCATAAAGTTTAAACGCATCAAAACCGGTAATAACAGTGGAATTATTTAAACTTTTACATATATTATCAAAAATTTCTAGACCTTTATCTAAAGTCCTATTAAATGATATTTCTTCAGATAAAATTACCTTCTTGATATGTTTTGATTTTTCATTAAGCTCAGGGTAATAGTTACCCATTTGATTTTTTAAAACATCAAATAAATCATGCAGAAATGGCTTGTCTAATCCGATTTTTCGACCATATCTCAGAGCTCTTCTTAATATTCTTCTTACTACATAGCCTCTTCCTTCATTGCTGGGCATTATGCCATCAGCAATAGAAAAGCCTACCATTCTTAAATGATCAGAGATAACTCTGTGAGGAATTCCATTTTCATAGGAATATTTTTTACCACTAACATTAATAATTTCGTCTATAATTGATCGAAAAAGATCTGTGTCGTAATTTGATTCATATCCATTAAGAATTGCTGTAATTCTTTCAAGTCCAGCGCCAGTGTCAACATGTTTTGATGGTAAATTTGATAATTTTCCGTCATTGGTACGATTATATTGAATGAATACAATATTCCAAATTTCTCTATACTCAGGTAATTGATTGACTCCATTTTTATCTTGTTCATTAATATTTTTTCCAGTGAAATAATGAATTTCAGTACAAGGACCACATGGACCAACATCACCCATTTCCCAAAAATTTTCTTTATTTCCAAATTTTAGTATTCTTGTTGAGTCTATATCTGTTGAATTTTTCCATATTTTACCGGTTTCATTATCATCTTTATATATAGTTACCCAAATTCTATCCTTATCTAGTTTCCAAGTTTCTGTTAAAAGTTCCCATGCCCATATGATTGCTTCTTCCTTATAAAAATCTCCGAATGACCAATTTCCAAGCATTTCAAAGAAAGTATGATGATAATTGTCAACCCCAACTTCTTCTAAATCATTATGTTTACCACTTGCTCTTATACACTTCTGTGAATTAGTCACCCTTTTATTTTTGGCAATTTCCTGATCTAAAAAGATAGGCTTAAACTGATTCATACCTGCATTAGTGAATAGTAATGTCTGATCATCCATGGGATATACTGGAGAACTTCTTACAAATTTATGTTCTTTAGATTTAAAAAATTCTATGAATTGTTTTCTTACCTGATTTGCTGATATCATATAATTAAAATATAAATTGAGTCTCAATTAAAATTGTATTAATTGGCTCAATCTCACCTTCTTGATTAAAAATAAAATTAGTTGAAGATTTATAAAATAAAATTAAATCATTGGATATTTGAAATCCTAAATTATAACCATATATAGTAGATTCAGTAAATTCAAAATTTAAAGGATTTGGTACATTGTTTTGCTGATAAAAAGCATTAGCTTCTGTTAACTTTGGTATTATCTGTGTGTTAAATGATAATACAGAAGAAAATGACTTATTATATTTTTGATTTTCAAAATTAATTAATCTTTTACCCTTCATACTAGTGTAAGATGTTTTTATGAAAAGAATATTAGCAATACTTCCATTCAATTCAGCATAAAAACCACTCATCTTCCCGTAGTCGATTAAAGAACTCTCCTTAGTACGAGTTTTAAGGCTATCTCCTTCAGACACTACTATGACTCTGTTTACTTCATAAGATCTATCCCAATAATTAAATATAAAATTATTACTATTATACCTATATTCGGTTAAAAATCTAAAATTTCCAAAATCATATTTAACTCCTAAAGGTACAAAGCCATATCCATATTCTGATTTCTGCCCATTAAAATTGATACTATTTCTTGATGGTAATAATGAAGCAACTTGAGAAAATAATTTCAAATTCTTATTAATTCTATAATTTAAATCAATGCTAGTTCCTAAAATACTATTCTTATTTGTATTATCTGGATCATAATCATTATGATTAATAGGCAAATTTTGAAACCAATCTTCAAAATCAATATCACTATTTATATATTGGTCATATATCGCTCTCCAACTGTATCTGCTCTCCTCTGCCTCGCTCCATTTATGTGAATCATATGGGTAATGATCATATATGTCGGGATATGAGTCTTGATCTGAATTTGTTAAACCAGCATATTGATCCATATCAGCTGCAACTGAAATCCCTATATCAAAATTAGACTTTATCTTATAGCTTGAACGCAAAGAAACCAAGCCCGGATCATATTTAAAATCACTGCAAATAAATTGAAAGCCCAATTTTTCAAGTTGAAATTTTACATTTATACCTAATTTTCTTTTTGACGGGTATTCTAAAGAATTTGAATAATTATTTACTAATATACCGTTTCCGACGGTAATATTGTTCAAATTACCTAGTGTAATATGGAAATCATCTTCAATATTTCCATATTTAATCAAACGAACCTTATCTAGAATTGATCTTGAACCAGATTTGAAAGATGAGAAATCATAATCTGATGTAAATATTTCTCCATTGCTGTTAAAATTAAAATATATGTCTAATCCGATAAAAAATTTCCCAATAGGTATGTTTGGTCTTAATGCTATTTGGTTATATAATTCACCATTTCTGGTTATAGAACCAAGCCCTCCTGTCATTGAAGTAGTTTCTGAATCAGGTTCGGAGAAAACAGTACTAAACAGCAAGATTAATAGAATTAATTTTATCGTCATATTAATTAAAAATTTATTTAAAATTACTCTAAAATTTAGATGGAAATAGTTGGTTATAACAAAGTGAAATTATTCTTTCCTCAATATATTTATTATTTTTTATTCATTTTATAAAAAGGAGAATATAAAATAAGAAAATGTAATATCCCTGCAAATTGAAAACCTAATATATACCAAGGCCATTCCCCTAAAATAAATGGATTATTCGCAATTGGTTTCTCTGATAAATACATATAATTTGAATCTAATAATACGTTTGCTAGTGCACCTACTAGCATAAATATGTGAGAATAGTAAAATGTGCGTAGCCAAGATAGCTTGCTAGGATATTTATTATAGACAAATGTTATATACAATGGGATTAATGCAATCAAACTATGATTAAGGTAATAGTCAAAAATAAAGTAACCGGAAGATCCCATGGTGAATACTGGAGTAATTAATGCATGTATTGCACTCGTAATACCAATGTAGTATATAAATTCATAATTAGTTTTATTTGGAAAAAACATTACGAGCCCGCAAAATAAAGATGAAAATGAACACATTTGTATTGGAAGGTTAGATTCAATAACCCATGTTCCATTACAGTATGAATAGATTTGTATAAAAATCCATCTAAATAATGAAATCGAACCTAAAATTTTGCCGAATAAAATTGATTTTTTTTGATTTAAATTTATTCCTATTACGATAGATCCAATTATGAATAACAAGGAAAAACTGATGCCTTGTAACCATAATTTTCCAAATGTTTCTATTGTTTCATGAGGTATCAATTAGACGCTTTCAATTTAGGTGAAAAACTAAATAATTTAAGTACATAGCCTTTAAAAATATATGTATATTAGATAATCAATGAAAAAGAATTTAAAAATTAAAAATATAACACTAGATAATCCTATTTTTCTTGCACCAATGGCTGGAGTTACAGATCATCCTTTCAGAGTGATTTGTAGAGAGATGGGCGCTGGTGTGGTATACACTGAATTTGTAAGCTCAGATGGCATCATTAGAGAATCTGTAAAAACATTGGATATGATAAAATTTAAAGAATCAGAAAGACCTATTGCAGTCCAAATATTTGGTAGTTGCCCTGAAGTTGTATCCGATGCTGCAAAAATAGTATGTGAAAAATTTTCTCCTGATATTTTAGATATAAATTATGGTTGCCCTGTTCCAAAAGTAGTTAATCGTGGAGCTGGATCAGGTGCTCTGAAAGATCTTTGCTTGATGGATGATATTACCTCTGCTGTGATTGAGAAAACACCTTCTAGTATACCAATCACTGTAAAAATGCGAATTGGTTTTGATAGTTCCCATATTGTATCTACAGAAGCAGCTACTAGACTTGAAAAATTAGGAGTAAGTGCCATAGCATTACATCCAAGAACAACTAGACAAGCATTTACAGGAAAGGCAGACTGGACATATATAAAAGAAATGAAGAATTCTGTATCTATACCAATTATTGGCAATGGAGACATTAAAAATGCAGATGATGCGCTTAGAATGTTTGAGGAAACCGGATGCGATGCAATTATGATCGCCAGAGGATGTCTTGGTAATCCATGGTTATTCAAACAAATCCAAAATAAACTTAGGGGGCTGCCACAAGATAATATTACAGTCAAAGATCGAATAAATATTTGTAAATATCATTTAAAATTATTGCGAAAAAATAAGAATCCACAATTAGCATTAAATTTAACAAAAAAACATTTCAGTTGGTATTTAAAAGGATTTAATAATGCAGTAACATGGAGAACAAAATTTTTAAGATCAAAAAATCATGAAGAGATTGATAATGTAATGATAGACTTTGAAGAGTTTTTGAATTCAGACTAATTTATTTTAAAAAACATCGTTTTTTTCTTTAGTGTTCTAATAATTATATAAAATAACAATATGAAAATCAAAATAATAGTCATTGGCTTGTTAAAAGAATATAATTTAAAAACATACATGTTGTTAACATGATATAGAATAACGAAAAGTATCATAAAGGCGGATAAAGATGTATATTCTCTTCTTAATATATTTTTAAAATTATACTTTAATTTGTTTTTTTTATATTTAGCAAGATTAGGTAGAAAAGCTGGTGTAGATTTAGCCCACGCAGTATAATCATTACCAAATTTTTCTTCAAGGAAGTTTTCTTCTGCAATCATGATTCTCTCGTAATAAATCCAATATGATAATGAAAAGAGAATCTGAACCCATAGTATAGGTATTAACAGAAATAATCCCAACCATATCAAATAATTACCAAGATATAATGGATGTCTGACTGTACTGTACACACCTGTTTTATTTAAGACAGTAGCTCTTTGATTTTTTGTATTTCTTCCAGAAGTACCATTTGGAACTTTACCAACAGTCAATATCCTAATTAATTGTCCTAAGAAAGAAATAAAAAAACAAAATATCACCCAATATTTGTTTTGAAAAATATTGGATGATAAGTCTTGATTTAAACCATAAAAATATAATAGAAACATAAATACTGGAAGATAGCTTCTATGCCTAAATAACCAATTACCAACTCTAATTTGATTTTTAACTAATGTCATTATTAATATTGTTTACCTCCAATATTAAATCGGTATCTATTTTCCTCAACCAAGTAAGTTGTTTTCGTGCATAATGCCATGTTTTCCTAGATATTAAATCTATTGTCTCAGTTTCTGAGATGCTATTTTCTAAAAGATGAATAACATCTTTATATCCAACGCTTTGCATTGGATGGCAATTCTTTGGAACACCTTTTTTGAGCAACTTTTCGACTTCTTTAACCCAACCTTTATCAAACATTTTTATAGTTCTTAGTTTTATTTTTTCCTTTAATATCTCGTTATTTTCTTTCAGTTCAATTAAAAAATAATTTGATCTATAATTTATTTTTTCCTTTTCATTGTCCAAGTAAATTTCTGAAGGAGATCTACCTGTTATATAAAAGATTTCTAACGCTCTTATTAATTTTTTATGGTCATTAAGAGAGACTTTTTCTGAATATTTTGGATCAATAATTTTTAATTTGTTATATAAATAATTTAATTCACCTTGTTTTATTTGTTTTAATAATTTTTCTCTTATTCCCTGATGACCATTTTTTA
>MDTA01097173.1_pt1 | contig 13928 bp, 15 predicted proteins | sample 811151 | NCBI WGS metagenome assembly MDTA01 (sample SAMN05326648, study PRJNA326480) | marine metagenome | isolation source: seawater | place: Indian Ocean: South | collected 2010 | reverse complement strand
TTATTAGCAAATTATAAGTTATGATGTTTGAAAAAATATTTCCAAAAGTTCACCCAGAGGGATATAAATTTCTGATTATTTCCTTAATAATAACACTTATTCTTTTGTCAATATCCAGTTTTTTTGGCTTTATTTTTATTTTTATTACAATTTGGGTCTATTATTTTTTTAGAGATCCAGAAAGAGTTATTATAGAGGATCAAGATTATCTAGTAAGTCCTGCGGATGGTAGAATCTCCTCAATTAAAGAAGTCAAAGGACCAGTCGAATTAGGTTTAGATAATAAGAAATTTACTAGAGTTAGTATTTTTATGAATGTTTTTGATTGTCATGTAAATAGATCTCCATCAGATGGGGAAATAGAAGAAATATTTTATAAGCCTGGAAAGTTTTTAAATGCATCTCTAGATAAAGCTAGCGAGGAAAATGAGAGAAACTTCTTCAAAATTAAGGACTATAGTACAAATGAAAATATTATTATTGTTCAAATTGCAGGATTAATTGCAAGAAGGATAGTTACACAAGTACAAAAGTCTCAAAAAATCAAACAAGGTGAAAGACTTGGAATGATTAGATTTGGAAGTAGAGTTGATATATATTTTAATCAAAGAAATACAATGGTCAAAGTTGGTCAAAATGTTATTGCAGGCGAAAGCTTAATAGCAAGAAAATAAATGAATAAAAAAAAATTCAAAATTGTTTCAGTAAATAAAACAAGATATATTCTTCCAAGTGTACTCACTATTGTAGGAGTTTGTTTAGGAATAAGCTCAATTAAATTTGCAATGGATGGAAATTTTATTTTTGCAGTCCTATTTTTAATTGTTGCAGCTATTTTAGATGCTTTAGATGGAAGAGTTGCAAGATTAATTAAAGGTACTTCAAATTTCGGAAAAGAATTGGACTCTTTAACTGATTTTGTAAGTTTTGGCATAGCGCCAGTATTTGTCATTTATTTTTGGGAATTAAATAAATTTGGTAAAATTGGCTGGTTAATAGTTTTATTTTATTCAGTCTGTTGTGTTTTGAGATTGGCAAGATTTAATTTGACCAAGTTCGAAGATAAAGATGAATGGAAGAATAATTTTTTTCAGGGTGTACCATCACCTGCTGGAGGTTGTTTAATATTATTACCTTTAATTTTTGAGTTATCTAATTTTTCAAATTTATTTAATATTAAAATAATTACCCCTTATCTCGTAATAGCAGTATCATTGTTGTTAATATCAAAACTCCCAACTTACTCTTTTAAAAAAATATCAATTAAAAGAAATATGACAATATTTCTTTTACTAGGTGTTGGAATATTTTTTGTTTCTATAATCCAATTTACTTTTGAAACGCTATCTATAGGAATATTAATTTATTTATTACTCTTACCAGTAGGTGTTTTAAATTATAATAAAAAATCAAAATTAGCGATTAATGATCAAGAAGAAGAAGATCAACAAGATGTTTTATAATTTTAATGCATAGTAAAAACTACCAAGATCACTTTTTTAAAAAAGCTAAGTCATTAGGTTATAGATCGAGATCAGCTTTAAAGTTAATAGAATTAAATAAAAGATTTAATTTCTTAAAAAATGATATCCATGTTTTAGACGTTGGATCTTACCCAGGTGGTTGGTGCCAAGTAATTAAAAAAAATATTAAACATGGAAAAATTTTAGGAATTGATCTTAAAAAAATGGATGAAATTAAAGGAGTTGAATTTATTGAGGGAGATTTTTTAAACGAGAAGGCAAAAAAATTAATAAAAAATTATTTTATTTCAAAAATAGATTTAATATTATCAGATATGGCAGCCAACACTACAGGTAACAAAAGTTTAGACTGCATTAGAACAAACCAATTATGTATTGAAATACTTAATTTTTCAAAAGAAAAATTAAGTAAAAATGGTGTAGTAGTTAGTAAATTTTTTATGGGTGATGAATTTGAGGAAATTAAAATTAAAGCAAAAAAAAACTTCAATAAGATCAATTTTTTTAAGCCAAAATCTAGCAGAGATGAGTCAAGAGAAACCTATATACATTGTGCTGGATTAAGTACATAATGTTCACCAAATTTATGATGATCAAAAAATTTTTTATTTATTCTATATTAATGATTCTCTGTATGAATATTTCAGCAAATTCAAAAGAAAATTATTTTAATGAAGGAGTAAAACTTTTTAAAAATAAAAAATATGCTGACTCAAAGTTTAAGTTTCAACAAGATATCGTATTTAATCCTAAAAGTGAAATCTCATATCTTTATTTAGCAAAAATTTTTAAGGAAGAAAAAGATGATGAACGGGAAGAGCAATACTTAAATACAGTTATTTTACTTAATCCATTAAATGAAGAAGCCTTATATTTATTGACTCTACTTCAAATTAAAAAATCTGATTATGAAGAGTCGAATAAATTAATACATAAATTCAAAAAGGTTTGTAAAAAAATTTGCAATAAAGAATCTGAACTTAAATTAAAACTTAAAAGCATTCAAACAAACTAAAATTAACTATTTATGAATAAGGCAAGAAAAATAAAAAAATTAATAAATCTTAATAGAAAATTAGTTTGTTTGACAGCTTATTCAAAATCAATTGGAAAAATTCTTGATAAATATTGCGATATAATTTTAGTAGGCGACTCTGTAGCGACAGCGTTTTATGGCATGAAAAATACAAAAAAAATAAAATTAGATACAATGATTAATCATTGTGTAAGTGTTAGAAAATCAGTAAGAAAAAGTTTTTTAGTTTTTGATATGCCCTTTAATACTTACAGGAACTTCGCTGAGGCAAACAGAAATGTTAGAAAGGTTATAAAACAAACTAAATGTGATGCAATAAAATTAGAGAGTAATGGAAGAAATTTTAATATTTTAAATAAACTTGTTAAATCCGGAATCAATGTAATGGGACACATTGGTTATACGCCCCAATATAAAACAACTTTTTCCCCACAAGGTTTTAAATTAAGTCAGGAGAATAAACTATTAAACGAAGCATTAAATATTGAAAAAGCTGGAGCGTTTGCAATTGTTTTAGAATGTATAAATGCAAAATTAGCAAAAAAAATTACTAATTCAATTAAAATACCCACTATTGGCATAGGTTCATCAAACTATTGTGATGGACAAATATTAGTCGTAGATGACCTAATTGGACTTAGCGGTTTCTATCCAAAATTTGTAAAAAAATATATTAATTTAGAAAAACTTATAAATAACGCTATCAAAAATTTTAGAACTGATGTAATAAAAAAGAAATTTCCAAAAATATCAAACACTTATTAAAAATGGATACAGAAACTACAGGAAACAATTTTCTTAATTTTATAAAAATAAACTCAAAAATATTTATATCAATTGGGGTATTGTTGATATTTGTAATTCTATATACTTTCTGGAATTTAAACGAAACATCTAATAAAAAAGTTCGAATCTCAGACGATTTTGTCAAAGCTCAAGTTTTACTTACTAATCAAAAGAGTGACGAAGCAAAAGAAATTTTAATAGATTTAGTGAAAACAAAAAATTCACCTTATTCAAGTTTGTCATTGTTTTTAATAATAGAAAATAATTTAATATCAGATAAGCAAAAAGTAATTAGTTACTTTGATTTAGTTTTTGAAAACAATAAATTTAAAAAAGAAGATTTAAATCTTCTTAAATTGAAAAAAGCTATATTTATATCTGATATTAAAAAGGAACAAGAAATTATCGAATTACTAAATCCATTAATTAATTCTGACTCAGTATGGAGAATTCATGCACTAAAATTTTTAGGAGACTTTTATGAGTCTTCAAATCAACAAATGAAAGCTCAGCAATACTATTCTTTAATTTCAGAAATTGATTAATTGCAAATGAATATCTTGAAAAGCCTTAAAACATCAATCATATTTTTTTTTATCATTAGTTGTTCATTTGGAGTTGGAGGTGGTTGGAATAATATATCCGAAGAATTAGAAATTGCCAAAGCAAGAAAAAATTCAAAAATAATTTTTTCAACAAAAAAAAGATTTGAAAATGAAATAAAAAATAACAAAGAAATTTTTTTAAAAAAACCTATATTAGTCCAAAATTGGATTGAAAAAAACTATTCCTCAACAAATTTGGTTCCACATTTAAAATACAAAGATAAAAAAGAACAAGTGTTTAAAAGTAAAAAAATTGGAAAAAACAACTTTGATATTACAAATGCAGATACTGAACCATTAATAGAAAATGACAATATTTTTTTCTATGACCCTACTGGTAATATATTTAAATACTCTATTACAAATGAGGTAGTTGAGTGGAAATATAATTTTTATAAAAATAGGTACAAAAATAAACCAAAGGAATTAAATCTTGCTATTTCAAATAAAAATTTATTAATTTCAGACAATCTTGGTTATGTTTATAGTTTAAATAAAAAAACAGGTAATATAAACTGGGCCAATAATTATAGCGTTCCATTTAGATCAAATATTAAAACTGATGGAGATAATGTTTTCTTAATTAACCAAGATAATAAATTTTATGTAATATCAGATAAAAATGGAGAACAAAAACTTGATTTAGAAACTTTTCCTTCATTTTTAAAAACAAATAGTAAAAATAATATTGTTTTAGATAAAATAAATAAGAATCTTTATTTTGTTACATCAGCAGCAGAAATATATTCAATAAATTATAGAAATAGAAATGTTAATTGGTTATTTAGTTTGGCAAGCAGCAGTACAGAACAAAAAGTCGATTTATTTTTCTCATCTCCGATAATTTTTAATAATAATGAGATCATTTTAAGTAGTGCACTATCAACTTTTTCAATGAACGCGTCTAATGGTTTATTAAACTGGGAAATACCAGTATCAAGTAGTATTTTACCTATAGTATTAAGCAAAAATATTATAATGGCTTCTAAAAATGGTTTTATAGTTAACATAGACCGACAAACTGGCGGAGTGATATGGTCTAGGAACATACTTAATAAATTAAAAAAATTGACTTTTGAAAAAACAGGTGAACCTACTTCCGTTTTACTTCTATCTAACAAAATATTTATAACGACTGAGAGAGGTTATTTTATATTTTTAAATTATCAAAATGGTAAAATTTTAAATTACACAAAAGTATCGAAAGGTTTTTTTTCTAAACCAGTGGTTTCTAATGAAAATATATTTATATTAGATACCAAAATGAGAATTTTGAAATTTAATTGATGTTAGTTACTTGATTTTCCACTTAAAAGTGAGAGTTGTGCAATTTTTTCATCTTGTATTTGATCAACGAGTTCAACAGGATATTCTCCGGTAAAGTAATGATCTGTCAGTTGTGGGTAAATTTTATTTCTTTTTTCCCCACATATAGCTTTATATAAACCTTCAATGCTTAAAAATTTTAATGAATTTGCATTAATATGTTTACACATTTCATTTATGTTTTTGTTTGCAGCCAGTAATTCTTTTCTCGATGGCATATCTATTCCATAAAAGTCAGGAAATTTTATTTCTGGTGATGCAATTCTAACATGAACCTCTTTTGCACCTCCATCAAAAAGCATTTTAACAATTTTTGAGCATGTTGTACCCCTTACCAAAGAGTCATCAATTAAAATAATAGATTTACCTTTAATAGAAGATTTATTTGAGCTTAGTTTTAGTTTAACACCAAAACTTCTTATATTCTGTTTTGGTTCTATGAAAGTTCTGCCAACGTAATGATTTCTAATTAATCCAAGCTCAAACTTAATTTTTTTATATTGACTGTAGCCTATTGCAGCAGGAACACCTGAATCTGGGACAGGCACTACTATATCTCCTATGCTATTACTCTCTTTCGCCAATTCGTATCCGAAATTTTTTCTATATTCGTAAGCACATTTTCCCTGTAAATAACTGTCTGGTCTTGAAAAATAAACATACTCAAAAACACAAGGCCTAGCCTTTTTTTGTGTAAATGGTTTAATACTTTTTATTTCATTATCCTCAATAATAACAACTTCCCCATTTTCAATTTCTCTAATGAATTTAGCCCCGATAATATCAAAGGCACATGTTTCTGAAGCAAGAACAAAAGAATTTTTTATTTTTCCTAAAACTAAAGGACGAATTCCCAAAGGGTCACGTGCTCCAATTAATTTTTTATTACTCATCATAACTAAAGCATAACCACCTTGAACTTGAAATAAAGTATCTATAACTTTATCAATCATTTTTGACCTTTTTGATTTAGCAATTAATTGAACTACCGTTTCTGTATCTGAAGTAGTTCTAAATATAGCTCCATCTTTGACTAATTTATCTCTTAGTTTTAAAGCATTAGTAAAATTTCCGTTATGGGCAACACTTATTCCACCACCATAAATATCTGCGAAAAAAGGTTGTATATTTCTTATAGATGTTTCTCCAGTCGTGGAGTATCTGTTGTGACCAATAGCAGATCGTCCTGGTAGTTTCTTTAAAATTTCTTTATTTGTAAAATTATCACCAACTAATCCATGTCTTTTTTCTGAGTGGAAATTTTTTCCATCAAAAGAAACAATACCACAACCTTCTTGCCCTCTATGTTGTAAGGCGTGAAGACCCAAAGCCGTTATAGTAGATGCATCATTGAAATCATGAATACCAAAAACCCCACATTCTTCTCTAATTTTATTTATTTTATATTTTTTCAATTTCTTCTTTCGTCTCTTTAAAATCTTCACTACTAGGAAATTCCTCAATTAATAATTTGCTACCTTTTTCTACTATAGGGAAAGAAAAAGACCTATCTAATGACATATCCCATTTTTCGTAAGAATAAAACCAATTTACAACAATGAATAAACAAACTGTGAAAACATATCCCTTAAAAACACCGAAAAAAAATCCAAAAGATTTATCCACAGACCCGACACCTGTATAAGCAAAAAGTTTACTTAAAGATTTTCCTAAAAGAATCAAAACAAATAAAGACAAAATATAAATAAATATGCCAAGGCCAAAACCACTCAAAAATTTATTATTAATATAATTTGAGATATATGGTTCAAGTTTTGGTACTAAAATAATTGTAATTATTAAAGCTAATACCCACTTTAAAAATGAAGCTAGGCTTAAAAAAAATCCTTTTGAAAAACATTGTAATGAAAAATAAATAATAAAAACTAAAAATATTAAGTCAAACAAAACTACACTTTCTTTTATAAAAATAATAAAACTATTGAACATTTCCAAATGGTTTGAAAGTTAATATCAGTTTGGGCAAAAGAGTTAAAACTGAGAACATTGCAAGAAGCATAGCTATACCAGTGAAAACGCCAAAATAAATTGTTGGAATAAAATTAGAAAGAACCAATATTGAAAATCCAAAAACTATATTTACAGAAGTATTTAAAATAGCTATACCAACAGTGTCGTGACACTTTTCAAGTGTTAAATTATAATTTTTGGTCTTTTCAAATTCTTCTTTAAACCTATAGATATAATGAATACTATTATCTACAGCAATACCTATTGTGATTGCCGCAATAGTTATTGTCATCATATCCAAAGGAATCCCTATTAAACCAATTATTCCTAAAATTAAAAAAGCTGCCATAAAATTGGGCACCACTCCGATTAATGATAGTGTTATATTTCTAAATAAAATTAAAAACATTAATGTTATACCTGCCATTACAACACCCAAAGTTAAAATTTGGGATTTAAATAAACTTTGTAATAGATTATTAAAAAGTATAAGAACTCCAGATAATTTAAAATCATTTGAACTCAGTCCAATATCATTTTTTAGATCATTATTAATTTTTTTAATAAGTTCATTTCTCCGCAGATCATCTTTCGAGTCTAATACCCTTAAACTTATTCTAGCCTCATTATTTTTTATTGAAATATATGGATCGATAACCTCTTTTTTAATTGAGTCAGGAATTTTGGTATATAAAACTCCCATTTCTAGGCCTTCTAATTTTTTTCCATCACTTAAATCTTCAGCGACTCTTACGATAGAGGCAAATGATATGACTTTTCCTACCGAGTCTAAACTATCCAAGTAGTCATGAACTTTGGTTATCTTATCAATTTTATCTCTTGTGAACCAATATTTTGCATCATCTTCATCACCTTCACCCCAATCATCGTCTGTATCATCATCTACTTCTTTCTTTGGGAATTTTAATATTACATTTAGAGGGGTCGTTCCTCCGAGTTTCTCATCTATTAATTTCATTCCTTTATAAATTTCAGTATCCTTATTAAAATAATTTATAAAACTATTTTCTACTTCTAGCTTTGTAATACCAATCACACTGACAAAAATTATAATTAATGAGGAGGTAAAAATAGTTTTAGTATTTTTTATTGCTACTTTTGCTAAAAAAGATGTTATTTTTGACTTTTCTTGGTCCCGATAATTTATATTTTTCTTACTTAAAATATTTAAGACCGATGGCAATAACGTAAATGTAACAAACATTGACACACATAAACCGACAGTCATCATCCAACCAAAATCTATTATAGGTTTTATTTCACTAAAAATTAATGAGAGAAAAGCACAGATAGTGGTTAGTACTGTATAGAGTATAGGCCAAAACATTTTTTGAGAAGTCCATAAAAGTGCCTCCGTATTTGTGGTAGTTGGATTCTCTTTCCTAAATTGTAAATACCTGACACTCATATGAATGTTCATAGCCATTGTTAATATTAACATCAATGCAATAAAATTTGATGAGATCACTGTAACTTTCCACCCGACTAATCCAAGAAAACCTACCATGATGAGTACAGAAAAAAAACAACTCAACAGAGGTATAAATACCCACAAAATATTTCTAAATACAAACCACAGAGTCAAAACAATAAATAAAAATACACCTGCTCCAAACACTACAATGTCATTCTTTATAAAAGTCATCATATCATCTGCTATCATTGGGATACCACCCAGATGAATTATTGGATATATGTCTGATGATGATCTTTTTACTTTCCCTGGTGGAGGATGATCTAAAATTATTTTTCTAATTTCATTTATATTTTCATGGTTTTGTTTATTAAAACTTTTCTTGTAATTATCGTATTCTTTTAAAAATGCCTTGTAAGTTTTCTTTTCGTTAGATGATAGAATTTCTTTAGATTTTTTTTCTAGATAATTATTTTTTGTTTTTACAAAATCGGCCAATTTTTTGTCTGGTTTTATATAAACTAAAATTCCACTTGTTTGACCATCCTCGCTTATAACAAAATTTCTATAAATTGGACTGTTTTTTATTTCCTCAAAACCCCTACCTAAATTTACATCAGCACTTGACAATGTCTTAAAATTTCTTATTCTTTCTGGTAAGGGATCATCATTATTTTTAAGAAGTGGAACATCTAAAATTGTAATTACACTATCAACCCAATTAAGATTTTCTAATGAATTTTTTAATAATTTAAGGTTTTTAATGGTATTTTCAGATTTAAAATTATAATCCTCATTTGGAAGATGGCTATAAGTTAAAACTAAAAAATCTTTGGTTCCATATCTGCTATTAACTTCCCTTAAATATTTCAAATCCGGATCATTTTCGAGAAGCAGTGTGTCCGAAGAAGCATCAAGTTGAAAATTCTTAGAAAAATAACCAAAGGTTAGTAGCAATACTATTAGTATTGATAAAGTAAACTTTGGTTTGGTGATAATTAGGTTTTTATATATTTTATTTAATGTCACTAGTAAGAGATATAACTCAAAAGGCTGTAATTTAAAATTATATATTTCTATGTTCTTGGTGCGTCTTTAAATTTAGTATATATTGCTTCGAATTCAACTTTAACATTTCCTGTTGGACCATGTCTTTGTTTTCCAATAATTATATCAGCCGAACCAAGCACCTCATTCATTTTTGATTGCCATTCAGCATATTCAATACCTCCTGGTTTAGGTTCTTTTCTTTCTAGGTAATATTCTTCTCTATAAACAAACATAACAACATCGGCATCTTGTTCTATAGATCCAGACTCCCTCAAATCAGACAATTGGGGTCTTTTATCATCTCTTTGTTCTGCTGCTCTAGAAAGTTGAGAGAGGGCTAACACCGGTACATTTAATTCCTTAGCTAAGGCTTTTAATCCTTGTGTTATTTCAGATATTTCTTGAACCCTACCATCATATCTCCTTGTTCCTGCTGACATCAGTTGAATGTAATCAACAACTATTAAATCTAGGCCAAACAATCTTTTTATTCGTCTAGCTCTATTAGATAAAGTTGAAATAGTAATTGCAGGAGTTTCATCAATAAGCATCGGTAATTCGTGAATATTTCTTGATGTTTCAATCAATCTATTCATTTCATCATCTGTTATTTTGCCTCTTCGTATATCATTAGATTTAATTTTTGATTGTTCTGACACAATTCTTGTTGACAATTGTTCTGACGACATTTCCAGTGAAAAAAAAGCAACTACCGATTTCTTGTTATCGTCTGAATTTTTCTTTGCTGCATGAAAAGCAATGTTTGTAGCCAATGCTGTTTTTCCCATTGAAGGACGGCCTGCAATTATAATTAAATCAGATTTGTGAAGTCCGCCCAGTCGTTCATCAAGGTCTGTTAGACCAGTGGGCACCCCAACAATACCTTGATCATTTTTCATAGCATTAGTTGCCATCTCTAAAGTCTGGTCTAACGCTTTACCAAATTGTGAAAATGATTGACTAAACGTTCCTCTCTCAGCTAAATCAAATAATAACTTTTCAGTATTTTGAATTATATCATCTCCAGTTTTTTCAAGAGAGTCATCCATTGACTCTTCTGATAAATTTTCAGAAATTTTTACAAGCTCTCTTTTTACAAATTTTTCATGAATAATTTTAGCATAATCTATACATTGTCTGACCGAAGATGAGAACCTTGTAAGTTTGACTAGATACTCAGTACCACCTACTTCAGATAAACTATCTTCATTATCGAAAGCAGTTTTTAATGTAATTGGGTTTGCGATCATTCCTTTGTTATGAAGTTTTTCTATAAATTCATAAATCTTAGAATGCAGAGGATCGTGAAATTCCTTTTCATTTGTAATACTAGCTATCTCATCAATTATATCGTTGTTTACGAGTACAGAACCTATTAAAGCCTGTTCGGCTTCAATATTTGATGGAAGTTTAATTTCTTTAGAAATTGATTTTATTTTTAAGTTGTCCATTTAAAGAACTCTTTTATCTTAATTAAAACATGATTGTAAAAACAAAAGTTATTAACCTTTTTTTTGAGCTGTGGAAAGTTTACTTATTTTTAAGAGTCTTCTTTTCAACTTTTACTCGCATCTCAGCAACAAGGTCAGAATGCAAATTAATGGATAATGGAAATTCACCAATTTTATTAATCTCTTTTTTGATATCTATTTGAGATGGATGAATAGTTTGCTTAAAATTGTCCAAAAAATATTTTGAAATTTCTTTAGGTTTTATATTGCTATATAAGTCACCATTTTCTTTTGTTTCTTTTTTGAATGATATTGGCTTTTTCTTTATTTTTTCATAAATTTCTTTAGCTAATTTTTTTTGCTCAAGGTTTTTTTTGTTTATCTCTGTTCTTTTTCTTTGGACATATTCCAAGTTTTTTTTATCAGCTCTAAGTGCTTTTCCAAATTTTAGAAGAAAGTTTCGGCCATATCCATCTTTTACATTTACTACCTGGCCAACGTCTCCTAAGTTTCTTATTTTTTCTAACAAAATAATTTCCATTTTAAATTAGACCTAAAATTTTTGCTCTTTTAATAGCAGTAGAAAGCTCTCTTTGTTTGTATTGACTTACTGATGTAATCCTTGATGGTAAAATTTTACCAGTATCTGATGTATACCTTCTTAAGAGTTTGATATTTTTATAATCCACAATTGGAGAATTTTTTTGTGATAAAGGGCAGCTTCTTCCAAATTTTACTTCAGGCTTTTGGAATAGAGTAAGTTTATTTTGACTTCCAAACTTTTTACCTTTTTTTTTATTTCTTTTATCTCTTCTCATAAAGTTTATTTTTTACTCCCAAAATACTCATTTTTTAAATCTAATTCGTCATACTTAACCGTTAGATATCTTATTATATTATTATCGATTGATAATTGCCTTTCTACTTCTTTAACAATTTTTCCCTCAGCCTCCATTTTAAAGTGAACAAATATACCTTTTTTATTTTTCTTAATTTTATGCGATAAGTTTATAAGTCCCCATTTTTCTGTTTTTAAAACTTTTCCAGATTTATCAATCATCTTAGAGTATTTGTTTATCAGATTTTCAACCTCTTTATCTGATAGATCTTGCTTTCCAACAAATGTATGCTCGTAAAATGCCATATTTAATTAAAACAATAGTTTTTAGACGGGACTTATACTATTTATCTTTTGTTTACACAATAGTAATAATAATAGAATTTTACTTTTTAATAAAATGAAAACACTTATGTTTCCAGGTCAAGGTTCTCAATCGGTTGGAATGGGATCAGAACTTTATAATAATTTTGACTTAGTAAAAAAAATTTTTAAAGAGGCAGATCAGAAATTAAATTATCCAATATCTAAAATTATTTTAGACGGGCCAGATAATGAGCTTAAATTAACAAAAAATACCCAGCCTGCGATTATGATTATTAGTTATTCTATATACAATTTAATTATTAAAGAATTTGGAATAGAAATAAAAGATATCAAATATTTCTGTGGACATTCTTTAGGTGAATATAGTGCCCTAGTATGCGCTGGATCTTTAAATTTTCAAGATGCACTATACCTTTTACATGAAAGAGGAAAGGCAATGCAAGAGGCTGTACCCGAAGGAAAAGGGTCTATGTTAGCTGTTCTAGGTTTAAAGATAAATGAAATTCCAAAATATATTGAACAAGTAAAAAAATTTGGGGTGTGTGAGATAGCAAATGATAATTCTGATAGTCAAGTCATATTAAGTGGTGATAAAAAAGCAATGGAGGAAATTAATAAAATTTTAAAATCAAATAAAATAAAGTCTATTTTTTTACCTGTAAGCGCTCCATTCCATTCTTCACTAATGAATATCGCGTCTGAAAAAATGCAGCAAAAAATTATAGATACAAATTTTAAAAATCCATCAAAAGAAATTGTTAGTAATGTCACTGCAAAAGCAGAAAATAATATCAAAAATATAAAAGAATTATTAATTAAACAAATATATTCAAAAGTAAAATGGAGAGAGAGCCTTCTATTTATGCTGAATAATGGTATTAATGAATTTATTGAGATTGGACCTGGGAAAGTATTATCGGGGTTAGCAAAAAGATTAAGTGGAAATGTTAAAATTAAAAGTATAAATACTGTTGAAGATATAGAAAATCTTAAATGATAAATTTTAATAATAAACGAATTTTAATAACAGGGGCGACAGGAGGAATAGGTAGCGCTCTAGTAAAAAAATTTGTATCTTTAGGGGGAAGAGTTTGTGGAACAGGAACTAAATCTGAAAAATTAGAAAACTTAAAAAAGGATAATCCAGATATAAAAGTTAAAAAATTTGACCTTTCAGAACATTCTTCTATTCAAGAATTTGTTAATACAGTTGTGTCAGAACTTGGAGGATTAGATATTTTAATTAATAATGCTGGTATGAATATTGACAATCTATCTTTAAGGATGAAAGATGAAGAGTGGAAAAAAGTTATAGATATAAATTTAACATCAACCTTTCTGATATCTAAATATTCTATAAAAAATATGTTAAAAAATAAATTTGGTAGAATAGTTAATATTACCTCAATAGTTGGTCACACTGGAAATTTAGGTCAATCAAATTACTCAGCTTCTAAATCTGGTATCATTGGTATGTCAAAAAGTTTAGCTATAGAATATGCAAAAAAAAATATAACAGTTAACTGCGTCTCACCGGGTTTTATCGTTTCCAATATGACAGATGGAATAGCAGAAAAAGTAAAACAGGATTTAATTTCAAGAATACCAATGGCTAAATT
>MDTA01219440.1_pt1 | contig 13930 bp, 13 predicted proteins | sample 811151 | NCBI WGS metagenome assembly MDTA01 (sample SAMN05326648, study PRJNA326480) | marine metagenome | isolation source: seawater | place: Indian Ocean: South | collected 2010 | reverse complement strand
TCACTCAAGCAGGTGGAAAACTCGATAAAAATTTAAAAAAATATTTTATAAATTATGCAGAAAAAAATGAAATTAAATTTATAATGATGTACGGCCAGGTTGAAGCAACTTCTAGAATTTCTTACTTACCTTTCAAATATGCTCGTAAAAAAATTGACAGTGTTGGAAAAGCGATACCTGGAGGTAAAGTTTTCTTAGATACAAATAAAAAGGAACAAGAGGCCGAGATTTTATATAAAGGCAAAAATATTTTTATGGGTTATTCTAAAAATGCTAAAGATTTGAGTGAAGATAGAACAAATAAGATTTTAAAAACAGGTGATCTTGGTAAAATAGATGAAGAGGGATTCATTTATATTACTGGGAGAAAAAAAAGAGAAGTAAAATTATTTGGTAATAGAATAAATTTGGATGAGGTAGAAGTTATATTAAGAAATAAAAATTATGATTGTTACTGCATAGGCAGATCAGATAAAATAATTATTTTTAATAGGTCGAAAAAAATACTTGCAAATGAAATTTTGACTCACATTTCTAAAATTACTAATTTAAATAAAAATAGTTTTAAAATTAATTCATTAAATGAGCTACCACTAAATTCAAGTGGTAAAATATCTTATAAAGCACTTAACGAGATGGCAGAAATTTAAACATCAATGAAACTTAATAAAAAAGAAATTCTTAAATACCAACAAAACCGGGAACCATACTTAATGATTGACTACGTAGAGGAATTAGAACCTGGAAAATTTGCTAATGGTTATAAAGATTTATTAAAGGATGAATGGTTTTTTAAAGTTCATTGGCCCAAAGATCCAAATATGCCGGGAATGCTTCAAATTGAGTCTCTTGTACAAATGAGCGCAATGTCTATTTTAACTCTTCCAGGAAATATGGGCAAGGTAATGTATCTTACTTCTGCTACTAATCTAAAATTTATTAAAAAAGTTGTTCCAGAAACACGACTCAACATTAAAACAAAAATTAATAGTTATAAAAGAGGACTAGCTATTTGTGAAGCCAAAGGGCTTATAAATGATCAAATAGCATGTAAAGCTGAATTTAACTTGATATTGCCAGAGGAAATTAAAAAGTATACTTTATAAAAAAAATTATATTATGCCTATTGCTTCATCATTGCTTAATAAACCTAGATTAGTTGAAAAATTAAAAAATTTTTACAATTATGTGCAAAAAAATGATGGAAAAGTTGGAACTAAAACAAGAGGTATTGATTTAAATTTTAACAATGCTTGTAACTTGAGATGTAAGTATTGTTTTACAAATTCTCCTAAGGGAGATCATGTTAAAGAGTATCTTGATATAGGGGCTATTAAGAAATTAGCTGATGAGGCAGATGAACTTGGATATTTCGAGTTTGATTTACAGGGAGGCGAACTTCTTCTTCAGCCTAAAAAATTATTTCAAGTTTTAGAGGCTATAAGACCCGAAAGATTTTATATGTATCTTACTACCAACGGATATTATTTAGACAAAGAAATGGCAAAAAAATTAGCGGAATACAAAGTAAGTAGAGTCTCGGTTAGTATAGATAGTATGGATGAGAAGATACATGATGAAATAAGAGGAAGAAAAGACTCTTGGCGTAGAGCTATTGAGGCCCTTAAACATGTAAAAGATGAAGGCATGGACCCATACTTAAATATTACTGTTGGTCATTACAACGCAAATACAGACCATTTCAAGCAATTACTAGATTATTCAAAAGATCAAAAATATAAAACGCTTTTAAATGTAGCTGTTCCTGCGGGCATGTGGCAGAAAATGGACGATATTATATGTAATGATGAAGACAGAGAATATCTTAGAAAAATACGTAAAGAATATAAAAATTTGGTAAGAAATGTTTGGAACCCATTTGATAGAAATCATGAAAAAATCTTAGGTTGTACGACGGTAAATAGAATTTATGTAACGCCTATTGGAGACGTATTAGTTTGTCCTTACGTACATATTAAAATTGGCAATATTTTTAAACAATCTTTAAAGGAAATTATAAATTATGGTTTCAGTATTAAGTATTTTAGCGAACATAGTAATTTATGTTTAGCTGGAGAGGATAAAGAATTTATAAATAAATTTATGACAAAAAGCGGTCAAACAATTTTTAAACCCGCTCTAGCAAAAGATATTTTCTCTAAAGAGGATTTTGTGAAAAGTACTCCTAAATTTAATAAATAATTATTTGAAGTGAAGAAAAAAATTTTAATTTTTTCTGCGGGCGCTGCAGGTAGAGAAATCAATCAATTGATAAATTCAATTAATTTATACAAACCTACATGGAGTATTTTAGGTTATGTTGATGACAAAATATCTAAAAGAAAAAAAAAATTAGATGGTTTAAATGTTTTCTCCAACAACAACAAACCGAAATTTAAAAATATTTATGCAATTTCAGGAATAATGGATGCAGAAAAAAGGAAAAAAATTTATGAAAAAGAAATTATAAAATTTAATTATAAGATTGCAAATTTAATTCATCCAAAAATTGAAATTCCAAAATGCCTTAAAATCGGCAAGGGGAATATAATATTCAACAATGTACATTTAAGCTATGAGGTTAATATTAAAGATTATTCAATAATTAGTAATTTTTCAGATATTGGACATAATTTTAATGGGGGGAGTTACTTAACAATTATGCCTTCCGTTACAATTGGCGGCAAATGTGTCATAGGTAATGGAACTCTTATTTCAGCTGGCGCTAAAATTCATCCTCAAGTTAAAATAGGAAAAAATTGCTCAATAGGTATCGGGGTGAATGTAATTGAGAATATTAAAAATAATACTTCAGTTATAGAATTTCAACGTCAAACAAAAAATCAAAAAAAACAATAAGTGCAAAAAACAAAAATAATTGCTGAAGTAGGTCCTAATCATAATGGAAATTTGAAACTTGCATATAAATTAGTCGATATGGCCAAGGAATGCGGAGCAGATTATGTAAAATTTCAAACATCAATACCAAGTGATCATATTTCAAAATTTGCAAAAAAGGCAAAATATCAAAAAATTAATACGAAAGGTAATAATACACAATTGAAAATGGCTAATAAATTAATTTTATCTTTTTCCGATTTTATAAAATTAAGATCTTACTGTTTAAAAAAAAAAATAAAATTTTTATCAACTCCTTTCGGCTTGAGATCAATTGATTTTCTCAAGCGATTTAAAATGGATTATTTCAAAATCCCCTCAGGTGAAATTACCAATATTCTATACTTAACAAAAATAGCAAAGTTAAAAAAAAAAATAATTATATCTACTGGGATGGCGAATATGAAAGAAATAGCAGACGCCCTAAAAATTTTGACAAAAAATGGAACTTCGAAAAAAAATATTACTGTTTTACATTGCAATACGGAGTATCCAACACCACTCAAGGATGCAAATTTAAAAGCAATGTTATCAATAAAAAGAAAATTTAAAGTAAGAGTTGGTTATTCAGACCACACCTTGGGAGTAGAGGCAGCGATAGCAGCTGCTGCTCTTGGAGCAGAAGTTATTGAGAAACATATTACCTTAAATAAAAATATGAGTGGTCCAGATCATAAAGCCAGCATTCAAAAGAATGAATTTAAAAAAATGATACAAACGATAAGAAATATTAAAATTGCTTTAGGCACTGGAATAAAAAAACCGACTAATAGTGAAAAAAAGAATATAAATATCGCGAGAAATTCAATAGTTGCTGCTCGAAAAATAAATAAAGGAGAGAAATTTAGCTACGGAAATCTTGGTATAAAACGACCTGGAAATGGGATTTCACCAATGAAAATTAAAAAAATTATTGGCAGAAAAGCAAAAAGAAAATTTAATTTTGACGAAATCATCACTTTATGAAAAAAATTTGCTTCATAACTACTTCGAGAGCAGATTTTGGAATGGTAAGTGAATTAATAGATACTTCCTTAGTAAAAAAAAATATAAATACATCAATAATTGTTTCAGGAAATCACTACAGAGATGTTCAAAGCAAATTTAAAAAAAAATTATCAATACTTAATAAACTGAATATCAAAGATAAAAATGTTAACGACTTAAAAATTGCGATTTCTCTTAGTAATTATGTAAAAAAGTTTTCTATTAAGTTAAAAAATTTGAAACCTCATATAGTTGTGGTATTTGGAGATAGATATGAAATGTTAGCAGCAACTTTATCAGCTTATATTCTTCGAATACCCATAGCTCATGTTGCTGGAGGTGAAAAAACTGCAGGATCGCTTGATGAGGGTTTCAGGCACTCTATAACTAAAATGGCAAATTTACATTTCCCAACAAATGAAAAACATAAAAAAGTAATTAAACAACTTGGAGAAAATCCAGATACTATTTTCAATTATGGTAGTTTAAATGAACTTAAAATTATAAAAAGTAAAACTTTAAATAAAATTGATTTGGAACAAATACTTAATATCAAATTTGCAAAAAGAAATATACTTTTTACTTATCATCCCGAAACAATAGAAAAAAATAAAAGTTTGCCTAATTTGAAACTAATATTAAAAGTTCTAAAAAAATTAAAAAATACAAAGATAATTATTACGGAGTCTAATAACGACTCTGAAGGTATTAAAATGAATTCATATATTAAAAAATTTGTTAAAAAAAATAACAAAAAATTTTACTTTAGAGGAACATTAGGCAGCAAAAAATATTTTTCTTTACTTTACTTTGTTAATTTAATAATTGGAAATTCTTCAAGCGGAATTTCAGAAGCTCCTTATTTTAAAATACCAACAATTAATTTGGGAAATAGGCAAAAGGGAAGAGCAATGCAAAAAAGTGTTATTAATTCAAAAATTTCTTCAAAGGCAATTTCAGCTTCTTTAAAAAAAGCCTTTAAAATGAAACCTAAAAAAAATGTTTTTATAAAAAGAAAGAATACTGCAAAGAAAATAATTAATCGACTTTTATCATTTAATTTTAAAAAGTATAATTTAAAATTATTTTATGATATTTGAATTTAAAACAAATGATGCTTAAAAATAAAATTGCTGTTATAACTGGTTCAAATCGAGGTATAGGTCTTGCGACACTAATAAAGTTTTCTGAGAATGGAGCAGATATAATTGCTTGCACTAGGCAGCAAAACTCTGATTTTGAAAAAAAACTAGAGGAAATCTCCAATAAATATAATAATAAAATCACCCCAGTTTATTTCGATCTTAATAAAGAAGAGGAATTAGATAAAGGCATAAAAGAAATTGAACAAATCTCTGATAAAATTGAAATAATTGTAAACAATGCAGGCGTAAATCAAATTTCGTCTTTTCAAATGACTTCTTTAAAAAAAATCAAAGAAGTGTTTCAAGTTAATTTGTTTTCAAATTTTACAATTACACAAAAGCTTATGAAAATTTTAGTCAAAAATAAAAAAGGATCTATTATTAATATTTCTTCTAACGCGGCATTTGAGTGCGATGCAGGAAGGTCTATATACGCTTCTAGTAAATCTGCACTCATAGCTTTTACTAAAGTTTTATCGAAAGAATTAGGCCCTTTTAATATTAGAGCTAATGCTGTAGCACCAGGACTTACCAAAACATCTATGATGAATGATCAAATGTCACAAAAGCTGATAGACGAGACTTTAAGTAAAATACCTTTAAAGAGAGTTGCTAATCCAGGGGATATTTCAAACGTTATTTTGTTTTTGGCCTCTGATTTATCAAGCTACGTAACTGGTGAAACTATTAACGTTACAGGCGGGTACTAGATAATGAAGAATTTAGAAAACTTGAAAAATACTTGTAAAAAAATTAGAAAAAGCATTCTAGATATTTCTTTAAGCGCTGGTGCAAGCAGTTCTCATTTTGGTGGATCTTTATCAACAGTTGAAATTTTAACATGCTTATTTGAAGAAATTATGAAAATTGACTCCTCAAATCCACTTTGGGATGACAGAGATAGATTTATATTAAGTAAAGGTCATGCTTGTTTGGCTTACTATTCTATTTTATGTGAAAAAGGATTTTTTGAAAAACAAGACTTACTTTCTTTTGAAAAAAATGGAAGTTTTTTGCTCGGTCATCCTGTCATTAATAAAAAAAAGGGGATTGAATTTTCAAATGGCAGTCTAGGCATGGGTTTGTCTTTAGGAGTAGGTGTTGCATTAGCAATGAAAAAAAGGTCTAAAAGTTCAAATGTTTACGTTTTACTCGGGGATGGAGAATGTAATGAAGGATCTGTTTGGGAAGCTGCAATGTCTGGCGCACACTTTAAATTAAATAATTTAACAGCCATAATTGATAATAACAAACTCCAGCAGACTGGATCTAATCTAGAAATCATGAATACAGAAAATTTAGCAGATAAATGGAAAAGTTTTAGATGGGAAACATTAATTGTTGACGGACATAACATAGAAGATCTTTTTAAAGCTTTTAATAAAAAGACGGATAAGCCAAAACTTATTTTTGCTAAAACAATTAAAGGCAAAGGTTTTAGTTTTTCAGAAAATAATAATGATTGGCATCACAAAATTCTTTCACAAAAACAGTATGATGAAGCCATCAAAGAGATAAATAATAAATAGCATGTATAATAAATCTAACTTTTCAATGCGGGCAAAGCTTGGAATGAGAGCCAGTTTCGGACTGGGTGCTACAGAAATTGGAAAAAATGTTGAGGATCTAATGATATTGACCGGAGATGTTTCAACTTCAGCTGGTCTTGATAGATTTAAAAAAAAATTCCCAGAAAAATATTTAGATGTTGGAATAGCAGAACAGAATTTAATTGGTATCGGTGCCGGACTTTCCAGTGAAGGTTATAAGGTTATCACTACTACATTTGCACCTTTCCAGACAATGAGATGTTGTGAGCATATAAAAGTAAATTTAGGTTATATGAAACAAAAAGTTTCTATGGTTGGTTTAGCAAGTGGTTTAGTTTTAGGTCCTCTGGGGTACACACATTGTTGTATTGAGGATATAGGTGTTTTAAGGTCTATACCAAATTTATCAATCATTTCACCTTCAGATAGTGCAGAAGCTATAAAGGCTATAGAGGCTAGTTTAAATTATAAAGAGTCCACTTATATAAGATTGAGCGGGGGCTCTAATTTAAAGCAGATTTATAAAGATGATTTCAATTTTCAAATCGGTAAAGCTATTTCTCTTAAAGAGGGGGGAGAAATAACTCTAATCGCAACTGGAACGATGGTAGGGGTCGCCCTTGATTGTTTTGAAATTCTAGCAGATAAGAATATTAAAGTCGGTGTTATTAATATGCATACAATAAAACCACTTGATGAAAGTAAAGTAGAAGAAATATCTAAAAGTTCTAAACTAATAATTACTTTAGAGGAACATAATGTAATTGGAGGTCTAGGAAGTGCGGTTTCAGAAGTTATTTCCGGGTTAAATAATAGACCTAAAATTATAAAATTTGGAATAAACGACAGGTATTCAGATGGCGGGGAATATAATTTTTTGAAAGAGAAGTTTTCCTTGAGTCCAAAAACAATTTCTGAAAATATAATTAATGAGTTAAAATTTTTATAATTACATGACTTTTACACTAAATAACTACAAAGAGATTTTTAAGACATCTTTAAATATTAAAGACGACCAGATAATCGATGAATTAAAGTATAATGATATTGAGGAATGGGACTCCATTGGCCATATGTCTTTAGTTTCCGCAATAGAGGATAAATTTAAAATTTCCCTAGAAACAGATGATATAATTGATTTCAGTTCATATAAAGAGGGAATAAAAATCCTAAAAAAATATAAAATTGAATTATCCTAAATTAATTTAATTAAAATAAATCCAATGAAGATTGTTGCATTAATACCTGCAAGAAAAAATTCGTCACGCATTAAAAACAAAAATATGAAAATATTTAAAAAGAAACCTTTAATTCAAAGAACAATTAATATCGCTAAGAAAATAAAAGGAATACAAGGTGTATATATATCCACTGACGATGAAAATATAATAAGATTAGGATTAAAACTAGGAGTGAAAGTCCCTTGGAAAAGACCCAAAAAACTTAGCACTAAAAGTGCTACCTCAGAGTCAGTAATTAAACATTTTTTATCTTGGTATCAAAAAGAAATAGGAAAAGTTGATGCTTTACTTTTATTGCAACCAACTTCTCCATTTAGAAAAATTAAAAGTATTCAAGGAGCACTAAACGCTTTTAAAAAAAATCCCAAAAAAAATATTATTTCATTTTCAAAGGTAAATAATAAGGGTAATAGAAAAGATAAAAAATTAAAAGAACTCAAAATTAATGGCTCTCTTTATGTATTATCAATAAAATTATTACAAAAAAAAAGAAAAATTATAAGTCTACCTTATAACAAATTTATTCAAAGATCGTACAAAGAGTCAGTGGATCTTGACATTGGTTCTCAATGGAGACAAGCCGAAAAATTATAAATTTTCAGATTAATTTTTTAATTGGATTTGAAAAAAAAGTATAAGAAATTAAAAAAGCAAATTAATTTAATTAAAAATTAATAAATTCAAAAACATATGAGAGATTATCTTAATAGAACTCGAGGATGATCTATAATTTATTGTGATAAGCTATTTACAAAAGAGGATAATGATCATAATGTTCAATAAATGAACAAAGAAACTTTGAAAATTATTAATTTAAAAAAAATATTTAATTTATGAATTTAGAAAATAGCATAGTTGATCTATTATCTCACGACCCGTTTAGTATTGATTCAAATTTAAAAAGAGAAAAATTGATAAACATTTCCAAATTACAAATTGAACATCATCTTAAAAATTGTAAAAACTACAAAATTTGGTATAAAAACAACTCTTTCGTATCAGTAGATAAAATCGAAAATTATAGAGATATTCCATTTTTACCAAGTTCAATTTTTAAATATTTGAAGTTAGAAAGTGCTAAAAGAAAATTTAAACAAATTAATTCCAGTGGAACCACCTCTCAATTTAAGAGTAAAATAGCTATTGATAAAGCAACATCAACTAACCAAAGAAAAGCACTTTCAAAAATTTTGTCTGGAATAATAGGCAAGACACGAAAAACCTTTTACGTTGTAGATGCTCAAATAAACAATCAATTGTCTCCTGAAGGAGCAATGAGTGCGAGAAATGCTGGAATGCAAGGTTATTTTATCGCCGCTAAATCAATAAAATATTTGCTAAAAAAAAATAATAAAGGAGACTTAGAAATAAACAAAGATACTTTGAGAGATCTTTTTGAAGAGTCAAAACAACATTCCGTAATAATAATTGGATATACCTTTATGTTGTGGCAATATTTTGTAAATGATACCACAATAAATTTCAAAGATTTAAAAATTCACAAAGATTCTAAAATCATCCATCATGGAGGATGGAAAAAATTAAGGAATTTAAATATCGAAAAAAATAGATTTGTAAAATCTATTATTGAAAAGACAAATCTAAACCCAAATTGTGTTTTTGATATCTATGGCTTTACTGAACAATTAGGAACAGTATATCCATCCTTCGGATTTGAGGGATGTAACGTAAGTTCTTACTCTCATGTTCTTGTTAGAGATGTAAATACTTTAAAAGAAGTTCCTGATGGATATAAAGGTTTTTTACAATTTATTTCACCATTGCCATTAAGTTATCCTGGATTTTGCTTAATTAATGACGATCTAGGTCATATATCAAAAAGAACAATTGATAAAAAAAACAATGAAAAAATTCAATTTAAAGTACATTCTAGATTGAATAAAGCCGTAAATAGAGGCTGTGGAGATACTCTTCCAGAGAATTATTATATATAAAATGAAAATTTTATTTAAAGGAAAAAAGCTAACAAATTGTAGAAAAAATATTTTTGAAGCTTTTATTCAACAAAAAAACTCTTTGAGTGACTTAAAAACCTCAGAAATAATAAATACTTATGAGAATATTTCAAAATATTGGATTAGCAAAAATTGTAAAATAAGAAAGTTAATACAAGATTTAGAAATGGGTTTTATAATTGCTTGGACTAAAAAAGCTAATTTAGAAAAATTAATTAAAATAAATTTTCAAAATTACAAAAATTTAGACGAACCATTTTATGACATTAACCTAAAGTCTACGTTATACGGTAGACCAATTGGTATAGCAGTACATTGGATAGCAGGGAATATTCCACTGCTAGGAATAATATCTCTTTTTCAATCATTATTAACAAAGAATAAGAGTATTGTAAAAGTCCCACTAAAATTAAGGGAAGTTTTACCAAAAATACTAGAGGATTTAAAAAATACAAAATTTATAAAAGCTAAAAACAAAAAAGTAATTGACAAATTATTAAATTCGACACTTGTGGTTTATATTGATAAAGATGATGATGAAAATCAAAAATTAATCTCAAAAGCCGCAGATATTAGGATTGCCTGGGGAGGTCTAGAGGCAGTAAGCAGTGTTTTAAAACTTCCTAAAAAACTTAATTGTAGAGACTTAATTTTTGGGCCTAAAGTTTCTCTAGCTTTTGTTTCAAGAGAACAACTAAATACTAAAAAAGATTTGAGTAAGTTAGCTAAAAATTTATGTAATGATGTTTTTGCATTTAATCAAGCCGGATGTAATTCGCCACACAATTTAATTGTAGAACAAGGTTCAAAATTCAATTTAAAAGATGTAGCGCAAGAATTAGCAATAGAATTTGACTTAAAATCAAAAAAAAAAGAATATTACTCCGATCCGATTGATAAATATAACATAGTAGAAAAAAAAACAATTTTTTTATCCTCAACAAATAAAAAAGTTTTATCTGGCAAGAAAAATGAATGGAATATTTTTGTTAATCATAAGAACTTAGTTAAAATTAGTGAACCACTTTACTGCAGATCAATATTCCTTCACAAAGTTAAAAAAATTGAACATTTGAAAAATATTATTCCAAATAATGCTCAATCATTAGGTTTATTAGTCTCCAATAGAAGAAAAAAAGAAATAGTTAAAATTTTATCAGAAACAGCCATTGATAGATTTCCAGAAATAGGTAAAATGTCATTATATCAAAATCCGTGGGATGGATATCTTCCTTTAAATCAAATGGTTAGATGGATATCAATTAATTAAAAAAAATTTTATGAAAGTTTTAATAACTGGTGCAGATGGATTTATTGGCTCTCACTTAACAGAACATTTAATTAGTAAAGGAGTAAATGTTAACGCTCTTGTATTTTATAATTTCAAAAATTCTTGGGGCTGGTTAGACTATTCCAAATTTAGATCGTCTAAAAAATTAAAAATAATATCAGGAGATATAAGAGACCCTAAATTAGTGAAATCTTCTATGAAGGGCTGTGACGCAGTAATTAATCTTGCTGCATTGATAGGTATACCTTACTCTTATGTTTCTCCATTAAGTTATATACAAACAAATATACTAGGCACATATAACATTCTTGAAGCAGCGAAGGATTTAAAATTAAAGAAAATTATTCAAACATCCACAAGTGAAGTCTATGGTTCACCTGTAAGTGTTCCAATAAAAGAGTCAGATCAGTTAAAAGGTCAGTCTCCCTACTCAGCTTCAAAAATTTCAGCAGATCAAATAGCTCTTTCATATTTTTACTCATTTAATATGCCTGTTACTATAGTAAGGCCTTTTAACACATTTGGTCCAAGACAATCACCTAGAGCTATAATACCTACGATCATTCTTCAATCATTAAAAAACGAAAAAAAAATTAAGTTAGGGGCTTTAAACACTACTAGAGATTTTAATTTTGTTGAAGATATTGTAGAAGCTTTTTATCTTTCATTAATAAAAAAGAATTTACAAGGAGAAGTAATTAATCTTGGCACAGGTTTTGAAATTTCTATTAAGAATTTAATTTCTGAAATTAGTATTTTAATGGATAAAAAAATAAGAGTTATAACTGATAAAGGTAGAATAAGACCAAAAAACAGTGAGGTTTTAAGATTAAAAGCAGATACAAGAAAAGCTAAAAAATTGCTTAAATGGAGACCAAAACATACTGGAATTATAGGATTAAGAAAAAATCTAATAAAAACAATTACTTGGTATAAAAATAAAAATAATAAACAGTTATTTAAATCTTCAATCTATAATATTTAGTTTTAAGATGCTTTAGCTCTAGATTGTCTTTTTCTCTCATGAGGATTCAATACAATTTTTCTAAGTCTACAAGATTTAGGTGTTATCTCTAAAGCTTCGTCTGTATTGAGCATACTTAATTGCTCTGCTATCGACATTTTTCTAACAGGTGTTAATACCACATTTTCGTCAGTGCCTTGAGTTCTCATATTTGTTAGCTTTTTGCCTTTCAAAACATTGATCTCTAGGTCTCCACTTTTTGAGGAAAGACCAACTATCATTCCCTCATAGACTGGATCATTATGGGTTACAAACATTTCCCCACGAGCCTGTAAATTGAAAATAGCAAAAGCCACAGCTTTACCATTCTCCATAGAAATTAATGCACCGTTTCTTCTTCCCTCCATATCGCCTGTATAATCTCCGAAAGAATGAAATATTCTATTAATTACTCCGGTACCCTTTGTTAAAGTTAAAAATCTACTTGTATAGCCCATCAAGCCTCTAGTTGGAGCATGAAAAATTAATCTTTTTTTATTTTTACCAGTATCTTTAAGATCAATAAGTTTACCTTTTCTTCTATTCATAGAGTCAATAATTTTTGATGAAAACTCCTCATCTAAATCCATTGTTATTTCTTCGATAGGTTCAAGTTTATTTCCTTTATCATCTTTTTTAATTAAAACTTTTGGTGGACTTACTGTCATTTCAAAACCTTCTCTGCGCATCTGAGTTAAAAGTATTTCTAACATCAATTCACCTCTACCACTTATAATGAATGCGTCCTTATTCTCATTCTCTTCAAAGTTGATCCCAACATTATTTTCGGCTTCTAAAATTAAGCGATTTCTAATTTGAGTGCTTGTTAATTTTTTTCCTTCGGTTCCTGCTAGTGGTGAACTATTAACTGTGATCGTTATAGACATAGTCGGCGGGTCAATCGGGGTTGCATCAATTGGATCATTGACTTCTAAATCGCAAATAGTATCGGCAACATTTGCTTTTTCTAATCCTGCAATAATTACAATGTCTCCAGCTTCACCTTGCTCAATAGAAACTTTTTTTGTTCCTTCATATCTGAAAATTTTCGTTAATCTTCCTTCATCAACTTTTTTACCTTCAAGATTAATTGCTTTAATTTGTTGATTAGCCTTTGCAGTTCCTTGTTTAATCCGTCCTACTAAACTTCTTCCTAAAAAACTATCAGCATAAAGAAGAGTAGAAAGCATAGCAAATGGTTTTGTTTTATCAAAAGAGGATGGTTTAACATGTTCAATTATTAAGTTTAAGAGTGGTTGTAAATTTTCTCTTGGGCCGTTAATATCTTTTGAAGCCCATCCAGATCTGCCACTTGCATATAAAACTGGAAAATCTAATTGATCCTCATTAGCATCCAGGCTTACGAATAAATCAAAAGTTTCGTTCAATACTTCGTTTGCTCTTTGATCTGGCTTATCAAGTTTGTTGATTATAACAATTGGTTTTAAACCTTGTTTTAATGCTTTTGAGAGTACAAATTTAGTCTGTGGCATCACTCCTTCTGCAGAGTCAATTAGCAGCAAAGCACCATCAGCCATATGTAAAACTCTTTCAACTTCTGCAGCAAAGTCTCTGTGACCAGGAGTATCAATAATATTTATTCTAGAGTCTTTCCAATTTATTGAAGTAGGCTTAGCAAGAATTGTAATTCCTCTCTCTTTTTCTAATTCACCTGAGTCCATAATTCGCTCTTCAACTTCCTCATTATCCCTAAAAATTCCACTTTGTTTCATTAAATTATCAATCAAGGTAGTCTTCCCATGATCTACGTGAGCTATGATAGTTATATTTCTGAATGTATTAGTCATTTTGGTTGCGGGGGTAGGATTTGAACCTACG
>MDTA01121063.1_pt1 | contig 13931 bp, 13 predicted proteins | sample 811151 | NCBI WGS metagenome assembly MDTA01 (sample SAMN05326648, study PRJNA326480) | marine metagenome | isolation source: seawater | place: Indian Ocean: South | collected 2010 | reverse complement strand
GGTGTAGAAAATAATATAAAAAACCTAATATTATTATTTAAAAATAATAAAAAATATGACCTTAAAATACTTTCTGCAGAAAAAAATATAGATGTATTTGGAAGGAAGTATAAAAGCCTCTTTCCAAATTTTTTATTATCTCTTTGCTTTAATAGAATTTCAAAATATTTTTTATGTTCTCTAATTTTATTTTTATATTGCATTCAAAAGAGGTGTATAATTTTTTCTTTTCAAAACAACATACTTGCTATTCTAGTTGCCAAATTAACGTTTAATAAAATAGTTGTGAGATTAAACACTTCACCAAAAAAGTATATTAATAATAGTATTTCTAAAATTTTTTTTAAAATAATTTATAAATTTTCAGATAACATGATTTGTAATTCTATAGAATTTTCAAAACAAATTAAAAGATATTTTAATATTAAATCAACTCTCATTCATAATTTTATTAATTATAGTTATATAAATCTCAAAAAGAATACCAAAATCAAAATTAAGAAAAATAAAAATATAATTAATATTTTAAACATTGGCAGGTTGACTGATCAAAAAAATCAAATTTTAATTCTTAAGGCTTTACTAAATTTAAAATTTAATTATCATTTAATTATTCTTGGAGATGGTATTAAACTAAATTATTTAAAATCTTTTTGTGTTAAAAATAAAATTGAAAAAAAAGTTAGTTTTGTAAAATTTACCAACAATCCATATAAATATATAAATTGGTGTGATTTGTTTATTTTATCATCAAAATACGAAGGTATGCCTAATGTTCTTATTGAAACAGGTTATTTAAAAAAAAATATCATATCAAGTGATTGCCCAACTGGCCCAAGTGAATTAATTAAGCATCAACATAATGGATATTTATTTAAAAATAACTCTTTAAAATCGTTAATAAAAATGATTAACAAATATAAAAACAACAAATCGAAGATAAAAAGTGCAAATAGATTAAATTGTTATATAAAAAAAGTTTATAATAACGAAACAAACTTTAAAAAATTAACAAATATTTTAGATAAATTATAATTGTGTGTGGTTTCATTGGTTATAGCTCTTTATTAAATAAAGGCCAAAAACTTTATCAAGATAAGTTTAATATTTATCATGATAATATGCTACACAGAGGTCCGGATTACCAAGAAAAGATTGAAATTATAAATTCAAATAGAAAATTTAATTTGGGTTTCTCCAGGTTATCTATTCAGGATAGTTCTTCAAATGCAAATAAAATTTTTCGCAATGAAAATTACTGCTTATTATTTAATGGAGAGCTGTATAACAAAGATTTTTTAGTTAAAAAATTTTTTAATAATAAAATTTTTGATACTTCGACAGATACTGAAGTATTATTTGAATTATTAATAAATTATGGAATATCTAGATTAGACGAAATTGAAGGTATATTTTCATTTGTATTTATTGATATAAAAAAAAATATTTTTTACTTAACAAGAGATTTTACTGGCACAAAACCTCTTTTTTACTCTTTAATAAATGGTGAAATTTTTTTTTCTTCTGAGGCTTGGTTTTTATATTCTATAAATCAAAAAAATCTTGATTATGACTCAGTTAATTTTTACTTAAAATTTGGATATCCAGCAGAAAATAAAACATTAATAAAAAACGTTTTTAAAGCAGAAGCAAATAAAACAGTAATTTATAATTTAAATAATCAAAAAAAAGAGAGTTTTAAAATAATTAAAGATTTAAGTTTCTCCAAAAAAAAAGAGTTGAGCGAAATAAATCCATGTACTTTAAATATCAAAATAAAAAAAATTATCGAAAAAAATTTAATCGGTTTCAAAAAAATTGGCACATTTTTATCTGGAGGAATAGACTCCTCAATTGTTTCTCTAGAAACAAGAAAAATAAACCCAAAGATTGAAGCATACACATCAATATATAAAGGTTATGAAAATATTGATGAAGATTACAAAATAACCGTAAAACTGTGTAAAGATTATAATATTAAATTAAACGTTGCTGAGATTGACTTTCAATCAAAAGGGATTAACGATTTTGTTGAAGCAGCAAACTTTTTTGATGAACCAATAGCAAACTTAAATTTTTATTCATCTTTTGTACAATCAAAAATAGCAAAACAAAATGGTGTTTCTGTAATACTAACTGGAGACGGATCAGACGAAATATTTGGCGGTTATAGAAAGTACATAACTTATAATATTTTTGAAAAACTTAAATATTTATCTTTTTTTAATTCAAAGCTTAAAACATATAGTGATCAAAAAAGGAGTGACCTACCATATTTTTTTCTAAAAAAATTTGATGATGAAAAACTGTTTAAACTGTTTGGAAGTGAATTTGCGTATGAAATATCCAATTCAACTCAAGTCTCGGCTGAAAATGAGAATGCAATTTCAAATTTAGCAAATATTAATTCTTTTGATTTTCAAAGTTGGCTATGTAACGAGCATAATTCTAAACTTGATAAAAGTACCATGGCAAATTCTGTAGAAGGAAGGGTTCCGTTCCAGGATATTGACTTATTGAAATATTACAATTCAAATAAAATTAAATCGAAAATTAGTTTTTATCAAAATAAAATTCAATTAAGAAAGGCATTTTCAAATCTTCCAGATTATGTTCTTAAAAGAAAAAAAAGTGGATGGTTTTTACCAGAAAAAAGAATAATAAATGATTTTTTAAATATTGGTTTAGAGAATGTTTTTGAAAATAATAAGACTAATTTATTAGAAAAAGATCTAATGATTGATATTATTTTAAATAATAAATTTAAAACTTTCTCTAAATACCAAATAATTACAGTTTTGATGTTACAAATTTGGTATAATAAAATTATGCAATCTTAAAGTTATGGAAAAAGTTAATTTTTTTAAATATTTGTATTTTTTTTTAAAAAAAATTTTATTTTTTATTAAAGCAAAAAATTTTATTTTTTTATTTAATTTTTTGTTAACAGAGATGAGTAGAATATACAGTAAGTATATAGATAAAGAGTTTAATGAAAATCTTAAATTAACTATTAATCAATATTCAAAAGATAATTTTGTTACACATAATAAAAATACAAAAAAATGGTTCAGTCATAATATAGTTTATATAAATTTAATGATTCAAAAATTTGACTTAAACCTAATAAAGAATGAAATATTAGAAATTGGATCTTATGAGGGAAATAGTGCAACTTTTTTCCTTAAAAATATAAATAAATCTAATATCACTTGTGTCGATATCTGGTCTGACATGTATACATCTGGTAATAAATATAGAAGCTTAAAATTTTCAGACATAAAAAAAAATTTTGATTATAATTTGCACCCTTTTAATAATAGATTAAATGTGCATCAAACCACCTCAGATGAATTTTTTAAAATAAATAAGAAAAAATTTGATTTAATTTATGTTGATGCCTCTCATACATATGATGATGTTTTAAGTGATGGAAATAATGCTATAAAAACTTTAAATCATAATGGTTTAATTATTTTTGATGACCTTTTTAAAATAGATGTTTTCAAAGCTATTGAGGAAATTTATAATAATAACAAAAATCTTGAAATTGAATTTATTTATCATCAAGCAATATTTCGATACAAGGAAAAATACTAATTTTCTTTAATGAGTTCGATATTGTACATAGCTGAATTAAATTTACCAAGTAAATCAGCTTATGCACAGCATGTATTAAAAATATGCGATGCATTTTCAAAAAAAAATAAAACTCATCTTTTAGTATTTTCTAACAAATCCAATTTCACAAATATAAAAAGTGATTATATTTTAAAAAATACTTTTAAAATAATTAATTTATCATCATCAAAACTAAACTCATTTTTATCAAGAATAAAATTTGCATTTTATGCAAAAAAAATATCTAAAAATTACGATTTAATTATTACAAGAAGCCCTATTAGTAGTATGGTTTTATCATTTTTTAATATAAAAAATATTTTAGAGGTACATCATAATTTTAAGGGCCTCACATATATCCTATACAAAATAGTAAGTTTTTTTAAATTAGATATAAATACAAAATATATTTTTTTGCATAAAAATTTAAAAAAAATATTTGAAAATAAAAAAAATATTATATTAGATGATTGTGTTGATCTAAATGATTTTAAAAAAATAGAATATAAAAAAAAAATTGAATTTGTATATACTGGTAGTCTTTATAATGGCAAAGGTATAGAGATAATTTCTTATCTTGCAGATCAATTTCCTAAAAAAAAATTTCATATCTATGGGGATTCAAATACTTTGTCCAGAAAGTATAAAATTATTATTAATAAACAAAAAAATATTATTTTAGAGGGGCATTTTAAGTATAAGTATCTACCATCTATATTGTTAAGATCTGAATTTCTTTTGATGCCGTATTTAGAAAAAGTAAACGTGAACTCGAAAAAATTAGAAGTATCAAAATATATGTCTCCTTTAAAAATGTTTGATTATTTAGCTGCAGGAAAAATTATTATTGCTTCAAATCTTAAAGTTTATAGTCATGTTCTTAAAAATAAAAAAAACTGTTTTTTGATTTCAGCAAATAATTTTTACCAATGGAAAAAGGTAATTAGTATTTTATTAAAAAATAAGACAAAATATGATTTCATAAAAAAAAATGCTAGGTTAACTGCAAGAAATTATACATGGGATAAAAGAGTTGAAAAAATAATTAGGTTTTATAAATCATAAATATGAAAAAAATAATCTTAATTACAGGTGTTGCTGGTTTTATAGGTTTTAGTGTAACTAAACATTTATTAAAAAGAAATTATAAAGTTATAGGTGTAGATAATTTAAACAATTATTATAATCAGAAACTTAAAAAAAAAAGGATTGAACAATTAAAATCAAAAAATTTTAGATTTATAAAATTAGATTTAAAAAATAAATATCAAATAAATAAAAACTTCAAAAATAAAAAAATAGATTTAATTATTCATTTTGCAGCACAGCCAGGAGTGAGATATTCTGTAAATGAACCTCATTCATATATAGAGAATAATGTATTAGTTTTTTCAAACATTTTAGAATTTGTAAAATCTAAAAAGATAAAATTAATATATAGCTCCTCTAGTTCTGTATATGGAGATACAGATAAACATCCAATTTATGAACATAGCAAATTAAATCCTAAAAATATTTATGCCATGACAAAGAAAAATAATGAGGAACAAGCTGAGATCTATTCAAAAAGTTATGGATTAAGCATTATCGGATTAAGATTTTTCACAGTATTTGGAGAATGGGGCAGACCGGATATGTTAATTTTAAAGTTTTTAATTTATGCTAAAAATGGTCTAAGGTTTCAGCTTTATAATTATGGCAATCATTATAGGGACTTCACATACATTAATGATTTATTTGAAATGATATATCCTTTAATTAAAAATTATAAAAAAATTAAAAAAGGTCATGAAATTTATAATGTATGTTCAAACAGATCAGTGCATCTGAAAAAAGTAATTGATATCTTAAAAAAACTTACAAATTATAAAAATATAAAGAATATAAAAAGAAGTGAATTAGAAGTTTTTAAAACTCATGGCTCAAGAAAAAAATTAGAAAATCTAACAAAAATAAAATATAAAATATCAGATATTGAAAAGTCTATAATAAAAACATTTAATTGGTTTGAGAAAAATAAAAAACTTTTTAATTAATTAGTATAAAAAAATTTGCTAAGATTTTTTTAATTCAAATATATTATTAGATATCTTTTTGATATTTATGTTGGTTTTTGTTTTATTAAGATTTTTAAACTTTTTAATGTTATCCTTGATCTCATTTATTTTTAAACTTTTAAATTTTTGTTCTTTATATTCTTTTGATAAAAGAACATTTCCAGATAAGAAAAAAGAAAGTGAGAATGCAACAAAATTTATATTCTTTATATAAGAAATTAAACTAAATAAATTTTTTAAAAAAAAATTAGTTTTATTTTCTTTCAAACGATAAAAACTTTTTGTGACTTCAACATTTTTTAATTCTTGAATAAAAATTTCTGAAAAATTGATATTTTGCTTAAGGTTAAAAATTTCAAGATTTAATTTATTTTTAAAATTTTTTGAAAGTTTTTTTTGATTTAGATATTGATCTAACTCGTTTACATTAAATATTCTTTTACCATAATTATACTTTAAGTTTTTTTCAACTTTCTTAATTCTTGATAACAGTATTGCTTTTTTTTTTAATTTTTGAGCTTCAAAGGAAGTTGTGCAACCTGAATGCATATACAATTTAGTAGCAATTATCCAGGAAGTTGCTGAAAAATCTTTGTTAACTATTATGTTGTTATTACAATTAAATCTCTGTCTAACTTTTTTAATATCTTGTAACGGGTGTGGTCTAAAAATAATTTTTAAATTTTTATTTTTTTTAGATAATTCATTCAAAGTTTTGATAGCAAAATAATAATTTTTTTTTCTTTCATTATTTTTTTTTAAATCTTGTTTTAAAAGATCTTTTCTATTTGGGAGATATGATTTTTTATACTTTTTAAATATACTTTGATTTAAAATATTATCTTCTGAAAAAGAAGATGCAAAAAAAATAAATTGACCATATTTTTTTTTAATATTAGTTACTTCATTTTCAAAAAATTTAATATTATTTTTTTCTAAAAGATCAAATTTTGGATGTCCACTTAAAATAATTTTCTTTTTTGTTTTTTTTTTTAGAAATTCTTGATCTCTTTTGCCCCAAGAAAAAAATTTATCTACATTTTTAAAAACTTTGTCAGGATATCTATAAACTTTTTGAATTTTGTCCATTTCACTTATTGGACCTTCTTCATCAAGTTGAAAAATAATATTTCCATTTTTTTTTAATCTATCAAGCAACCAAGTTACCATTGTTGCTGAGCCTTTGTCTAAATATATACAATTATATAAATTTAATTTGGTCAAAATATCTCTCTGAGATCCTAAAATTATTTTAATTTTTTTTTTTGATTTTTTTAATATTGAGTATGACAGTAATAATTTTGGTAAAAATTCTCTAATTTTTATTTCAATTGGTAAAACAATAATCATTTTATAAGACTGTATTCTAACTTAATTATTAATTATTCTTTTTAATTTTTTAATGTCTAAATATATTGGATTAGAATGTGAATTATATGAACTTAAAAATTTCTTTTTTTTAATTTTTTTATTTTTTAAATATTTAGGTTTAAAATTAAAAAAACTAATTGAGGGATAAATCAAAAAATAATTCTTGTATTCATTAGTTCTTTGCATTTCTTCCTCTGATATTAATACTTCGTGTATTTTTTCTCCTTCTCTAACTCCACTAACATTAATTTTTTTATTTTTATAATATAATTTAAAGATATCCAGAATTTTCACAGATGGAAGTTTTGGCACAAAAATTTCTCCGCCCGACATATTTTTAATTGAATCTAAGACGAATTTAGAGCATTGATCTAAGGTCATCAAAAACCTTGTCATTCGATTGTCAGTAATTTTTATTTTATCTAAATTTTTTTTGTTTTTTTCTAAAATTTCAACAACCGATCCACGAGATCCTAAAACATTTCCATATCTTATTACTGAAAATCTTGTTTTTTTATCTCCTGATATATTGTTAGCCGCAATAAAAAGTTTCTCAGCAGTCATTTTGCAAGCACCATACAAGTTTGTTGGATTTACAGCTTTATCTGTTGAAATAAGCACAACTTTACTAACATTATTTTCTATTGTTGATCTTATTACGTTATTTGTTCCATTAATATTTGTTTTCACACTTTCAAATGGATTATATTCTAAAGAAGGTACAATTTTTAAGGCAGCAGCGTGTATTAAAATATCAACTTTCCTTGTTGCTAACTTCAATCTTTCATAATCTCTAACATCACCTAAAAAAAATTGGCAGTCTTTAAACTCTTTAGAGTTTTGCATATCATTTTGCTTCTGTTCATCCCTCGAAAAAATTATTATTTTTTTTGGTTGATAAGATTTTATTTTTTTGATGAAAATTTTACCAAAAGATCCTGTTCCTCCAGTAACTAATATAACCTTATTCTTAAACATATTTTTTTTCTTCTTTAAATGAATTTTTTTTAAAAAAAAACTTAACCTGTTTTATAAAAAAATTTAGATCCTTTTTAGTCAAATTGAAATAATTTGGTAAACTAATTGCAGATTTGTAATACTTTTCTGAATTTTTATACTCCTTTTTGCAAACTTCGTAATTAAATTTAAAATAAGGATGCATATAAATTGGTATATAGTGCAGGTTAACAAAAATATTTTTCTTCCTTAAAAAATTAAAAATTTTCCTATGTATTTTTTCTGGTACTAATGCGATTGATAAATGACATGAAGAAAAATTATCATGTTTTTGAAATTGTATTGGTAATTTGCTCAATTTATTTAAAATAATTTTATGATTCATATTTCTTTTTTTTATTATTTGCCTTATTTTGTTTAATTGACTAATTCCTAAAGTAGCGTTTAAATCACTCATTCTAAAATTATATCCTAGTTCGTGCTGTTCATAGTACCAGTTGCCCTGGTTTTGACGTCTAAAATTTTTTTTATCTCTTTGTATACCATGATCCCTTAACAACTTTATTTTATTATAGATATTTCTATTATTGGTTGTTATTGCACCCCCTTCAGCTGTGGTAATTGTTTTAACCGGGTGAAAACTAAAAACTGCAAGATCAGAATACTTACAATTTCCTACCTTTATTTTTTTGTATTCTGAACCCAATGCATGAGATGCATCTTCTATTATCTTAAATTTATATTTTCTAGATAACATATAAATTTTCTTCATATTGCATGAAACTCCTCCTAGATGCACAACAATAACTACTTTTGGTAACTTTTTATTTTTTTTTGCTTGGTACAATTTTTTTTCTAATTTTTTTTCACAAATATTAAAATTTTCAAGATTTATATCAACCAAATCAATTATACATCCACAATGTAGAGCACAATTTAAGGAAGAAACAAATGTAATTGGTGTTGACCAAACTATATCATTTTTTTTTAAATCTAAAGATTTACATGCCAAAAGTAATCCTGATGTAGCGCTATTTAAACAAATAGCATATTTTGAATTACAGTATTTGGACAGTTTGCTCTCAAATTGTTTTACAACAGGTCCGGTTGTTAAATAATCAGAATATAAAGTTTTTGTAACAGCTTTAACATCTGCTTTGTCTATAAATTGTTTGCTATAAGGTATGACCTTCATAATTTTTTTCTGTATTGATATAAATATTCACAATACTTCCAATCATCAATATCATCAATATCATGTGCTAAAAAATTTTTTAAAAAATATGGATAAGAATAATTTGTAAAAAAATTATTTTTTTTCCATTGTTTTTTATTAGCCCAATAAAATTGACCAGCATCATGAAAAGTGGGCTCAAGATCTTGGGATCTTTTAAAGAAATTTTTTTTTTTAATCATCTTTAAAAGTCCATTTTTATTATTTCTAATAAAAGCCCTTTGAATAGGATGTGGAAATTTTTTTACTGAAAAAATGACTAACTTTTTCTTTTTTTTAAATAGTTTATATGAGTGTCTTAAATCTGAAGCAGTTAGTAATGGTGTAGTTGGCAACACACAACAACAATTATCGATATTTATTTGTTTTTTTTTTAATATTTCAATATCGTTTTTTATTACTTCAGTTACCGGCGTGTGATTATTAGATAAATATTTTTTTTCTCTAATAATAATGTCTGCTCCATTTTTTTTTGCAATCTTTGCGATTTTTTCACTATCAGTTGATACATAAATCTTATCAAATATTTTTGAATTGATACAAGTCTTTATTGCATAACTTATAATTGGTTTATTTTTAAATAATTTAATATTTTTATTTTTAATCCTTTTACTCCCTGATCTAGCTGGTATTATTGCGATGTTCATATACAAAGAATTAACTTTTGTTCGTCTTTTTTAGTTTTTTTACTAAATCATTTATTTTTTTATCATCAGTATTAATTTTTGACATTATTTTACTTGCATTGTTAGGATCATGTTTAAAAGCAAGCCTTAAAATGTTCATCCAGTTTACATTATTTTTAGATCTAACTTTTTGAATTTTATTTATTATTTCTAAGTTTTTTTTATACAATGACATTTTATATTATTTATTATTTCTATAATGTTGTATTTAATTTTAATTGATATAACAAATACAATTGATGCATCAATCAAAAAAAGTTCTAGTTGTAGTGGCACATACTGATGATGAGAGTTTTGGATGTGGTGGATTTATTAAAAAACTTTCTAAGCTAAATTACAATATAAAAGCAGTTTCTTTTACTGATGGTATTTCATCTAGAGTAAAAAATGAAAAAAAAATATTAGATAGAATTTCTAGTGCAAATAAAGCTGCTAAAATTTTAGGTTTTAAATGGATTAAAAATTTTTATTATCCAGATAATTCTCTTGATGCAATCCCCTTAATTAAAATTATAAAAATAATTGAAGAAATTAAAAAAAAATTTAATCCAGAAATTTTAATTACTCATAACTTTACAGATTTAAATATAGATCATAGAATTATCGCAGAAGCATGTTTAACTGCTTTTAGACCTGAACCTAATTCAAAGTTAAAAAAATTTATAACTTTTGAAGTTCCTTCTTCAACAGATTTTAGGATTATAAAAAAAATAAACAATTTTGTACCTAATTATTTTGTAGATATTAAAAATACAATTAATTTCAAATTAAATGCAATAAAAGCATATAAAAGTGAGTTAAAAAAATATCCACACTCTAGATCAATTAAAGGAATAAAAAATCTAATTAAATTTAGAGGAAATCAAGTAGGTTTAGAACATGCTGAAGCATTTGAACTGATAAGATATGTTGATAAAAAATGAAGATAAGGTTGTAATTGCATGTAGCAAGAATTGGTTTTTTGATTCTTTGGAGTATAAAAAATTAAAAAAAAAAATTTCTTTATTAGAAATTAATAATGAAAATAAATTAAATTTTAATTATCTTACAAAGAATAAAGCAAAAATAATTTTTTTTCCTCACTGGAGCTATAAGGTTTCAGAAAAAATATTAAAAAACTTTCATTGTATTAATTTTCATAGTGCTCCATTGCCCTATGGCAGAGGTGGTTCGCCAATTCAAAATCTTATTAGAAAAAAAATAAAAAAAACAACAGTTTGTGCAATTAAAATGACCAATATTTTTGATGCTGGTCCAATTTATTTAAAAAAAAAAATTTCATTAAATGGAAATCTTGATGACATATTTAAAAGAATATCTAAAGTAATTTATGTTATGATTTTAAAACTTATCAAAAAAAATATAAAACCAAAAAAACAAGTGGGTAAAGTAGTAAATTTTAAAAGACTAAAAAATAAGGACAATCAAATTAATAATAAAGTAAAATTTAAGGATTTATATGATATGATCAGGATGGTTGATCATCATGAGTATGATTTAACTAAAATATCTTTTAAAAATTTTACTATTGGTTTTAAAAAAGCAAGAAAATATAAAAATAAAATTATTTGTGAGGCTGAATTTAAAAAAAAATAATAATAATGTAAAAATATCGAAAGTTAATTCTGGAGATGAAAATTGGATATTGTTATTATATAATTATTATTTAAGAAAAAATTTATATCTTTCAAAAACAATTGTTAGTAGAGAAAATCATAAAATTTGGTTTTTAAAAAAAAGAAAGCAATTTTTTATAAAGATATCAAAAAATAAGACCAATTTTGGTTACATGAGAATTGAAAAAAGCAATGTTATTAAAAATGCTTTCATAATTTCTATAGCACTTAAAAAAAATTATACTAGCCAAGGATATGGCAAATACCTTTTAAATACAGGAATAAAAAAATTTAAAAAAATAAGAAAATCTTTTAAAAATACTCATATTCTTGCAATAGTTAAAAAAAAAAATACGATGTCAAAAAAATTTTTTATTAATAATAATTTCGAAAAAATTAAAATCTCGAAATTTATTAAACAAAATTATTATGATGCTCTGGTATTAAAATATAAAAACAATGAAAAATATTAATTTTATTAATACTGATCCATTTATTATTGCAGAAATATCAGCAAATCATAATGGTAAATTAAAAAATGTCTTTAAGCTAATTGATCTTGCAAAGTCTAGTGGTGCCAATGCTGTAAAGATTCAGACCTATACTCCTGATATGATGACTTTAAAAAAAGGTAAAGCAAATATAAAAATAAAATCTGGAGAGTGGAAAGGGTTTAAATTATGGGACTTGTATGATTTAGGACAAACAAAACTAAAATGGCATAAGGAAATATTTAAATATGCAAAAAAGAAAAAAATTAAATTGTTCAGTACCCCGTTCTCAGAAAATGCTGTGAAATTTTTAGAAACACTTAAATGTCAAGCTTATAAAATTTCGTCATTTGAAATGAACGATTTAAACTTGATTAAAAATGTGGCACAGACAAAAAAACCGCTTATTATTTCCACCGGTTTAGCCAGCTTTAAAGAAATCTCTGAAGCAGTCAAAATTGCAAGAAAATATGGTTGTAAAGATCTTACATTACTTTACTGCATAAGTAATTATCCTTCACAAAAAAAAGATTTCAATCTGCATAATATTAAATTTTTAAAAAAAAAATTTAATTGTCGTGTAGGTCTTTCCGATCATAGTATAGGAAGTGAAATTGCTGAATACTCACTTATACTTGGAGCAAAGGTTTTTGAAAAACATATTGCACTCAAGAATCAAAAGAAAGGTTTAGATTTATCATTTTCATCTATTGGCTATGAGTTTAAGAAATATTGTAAAAAAATTAATAATCTTTTCAATTTAATAAATAATAAAAAACTTACAAAAAGTAAATCAGAACTAAAAAATAAAATATTTAGAAGAAGTATTTATGCCATTAAAAATATAAACATAGGTGAAAATTTAACAAATGAAAATATACAAACTTACAGGCCTGATATAGGTTTATCTGCAGCAAATTATTTAAAAATAATTGGAAAAAAATCACCTATTAAAATTAAAAAATATTCACCCTTACCAAAAAATTTCATTTCTCTTTTATAAAAATTTTTTTTTTAATAAAGATAATTCACGATATAAATCAGACTCATTTTTAGCATTTCTACAATTACCTTTTTCTATATGGCATTTCCCAAGTTTTTTTTTATTTAAATAGTATCTGTATTTTGAGTACCACATATAAAAATTAAATGTTGGAATGTTATTAAATATACTGCAAAAAATTCCTCCAGTTAAAAACGATATGCTGGCTGAGGCATTGATAGTTAGTAACAAAGTGTTGTCTTCACTTACAATAATATTTTTAGTTTCATTAATTTTAATTAAAATTTTTTTTATATCGTTTGCACTTTCACCAGGATGGGGCTTTATTATCATTAGCCTGTTTTTGAAAATTCTTCTGTAAGCATTAAGAAAAATTCTATACTGATGGCATCTCATATTTTTGTTAAAAATTTCTTTATTATAACCTGAGGAGTAAACTAAAATATAATTTTTCTTTAAAAAATTTACTTTTTTACACTCAGTAATGTAAAATTTATTTTCGTAAGGATTTTTAATAAGTAATAAATTTTCATAACCTATTTTCTTAAAAATTTTATATTCTGGATAATTATTAACTAAAAATAATTTCTTTTTATCTCTTGTAAAATTTCTTGGTATAAACTTGGAACTTAGACCATGTAATGGGGTTGTAGAATGAGAAATTAATATGCTTTTTTTCAAGAATATTATGTCTAAAAAATGAAAAAATTTACTATAAATTATTGGCAAAGAATCACTTATAAAAATTTTTTTTGATATCATATAAAAATAAATACTTAAATATATGCGTTTATAAAAAGTATTTGGAAAAAAAACTTTTATTTTTTTTTTTTTAAGAATATTTTTAAAAACAGTATCTTTTTTTAATCTGTCAAAAATATTTTTTTTATAAGTG
>MDTA01096057.1_pt1 | contig 13931 bp, 10 predicted proteins | sample 811151 | NCBI WGS metagenome assembly MDTA01 (sample SAMN05326648, study PRJNA326480) | marine metagenome | isolation source: seawater | place: Indian Ocean: South | collected 2010 | reverse complement strand
TGAGGGAGACGTTGCCAGTCTTGCACTAAACTTGATGCGCAGACAAATAGCCATATTAGGCCCGAATGAACTCGGCCCTGCGATGATTAGATTCAAGAATCAGTTGAATGAAAATGCGGCAAGATTCGCAAGAATAGGCGAGTTCCCCGAGATGAATCATAACGAACTTGTTGCTTGGGGAGGAGTTGGTGACGACGGAGATCCCGATGCTAGTGAACAAGCAATCATTCTGATGTCTTGGCAAGGTCTGCATCCAAGGGTGGAGAAAAGGATGGACTGGTTTATCTCAAACAGTCCCAGCGAATATGCATGGAAACTACAAGGTGAGGGGGAGACTCTTCTGGAATGTCTGCTTCACATCTGTATTATGATGGATTGGTTGTCGATTGCACTGGCTCTTCTCCATGGCAAAAACCCATCAGCTATCAAACCGATAATCTCATTGAAGGATTTTCTAAGTCAAAGTGATTAGTAGAGTGGACCCAAAACAATCCTTGGGTCTGGATATTTTTCCAAAGCCCATTCTCTATCTTCCCTTGCAACCACTCCCGGCATATCGTTTACCTGTGGCTCTTCCCAGCATAACTGAAAATGTAGATGAGGAGCCCAGCCCCCATTTACACTCTCATCTCCAATCGTTGCAACGATTTGGCCCTCTGAAACCTGCATACCTTCGCTTACCATATCTAAAGATTCCATCGAGAGATGGCCGTATAATGCCCAGATCGGCTTGCCCTTAAGCTCGTGCTTGATTATGATTGTAGGGCCATATGAACCAGGTTCTGGATTGATACCCAGTGAGTGAACGACTCCGTCTGAGAAGGCATGAATCGCCTCACCAACAGGTGCACCAATATCAATTCCGATATGCAAGTCCCTCTTTCCTTCGAATAAATCGTGTGTATACATTCCAGGCCTTACCTCATCATAACGACCAATTTGATAATCTAGCGGACACTCAAAATTAGGGTCTGGCCCTCTGGTGAAATCAAACACCCAGTATTCATCTGGGAGCTTTATGACGTCTGCCATAGAACTTCCAAACATTACACATTGATGATTCTTCGTAAGTAGGTTTGAAGGCTTATTCCCTTAGGGCTGTGTATGGCTATCGGGTTATTGCTAGCAATATTTCCCGGTTTAGCCATCGCAAAAAAACTAGACAAAAATGGAGACTGGATAAGGCACCTCCTATTCACACCTGCATTTGGGCTCCTAGTAATGTTGGGAATCTCAGGAGCGTGTTTTGTATTCGGGTTTGATGTCAGAACCATAACCATGTTTGCTGTAATTGCAAATATAATTGCAATCGTTTCAATCAGAGTATCATTATGTCCGCAAGAACAAATCATAATTGTAGATAGAGGTTCTTGGTTTTGGATATTCACTGTAATCGCGGTTATTCTAGCGATGCAGCCTCTATCATACCAACGCCCAATGGGAGTAGATTGGGTTGGTTTTTCTGTATTAACAGGCTCTATCTCAACAGATGGTTTTGCACTAAATTATCCATCTGACGGAGAATGGATATATCCACCTGCATTTCCAATGCTAGCAGCATGGCTAGGAGGAGAGACTTACACCGCAATATTCCACTTAGGGACAATATGTTTTGTTTCTCTAATTCTTGGTATAGCTGCGTTTGGCGATAAGTTAGGTTGTAGCCATTGGATCATAATGAGTATGATGTTAGCACCAGCATTGTTTGCAAAAAATTTGGATTCGGGGTATCCAACCGTAGCAAGTCAGATGGGTCTTGTTGTTGTTTTGGCTATGTTTGGAGATAAGATTAGATGGGGATTTGTCGGTTTTACAGTGGTTACCGTGTCGCTTATTCATCCAACTGGTTTGGTGTATTTGGTTACTCTACTAATCGCCCATGTAATTGTTGACAAAGGTCAGAAATTAAATTTAAACGAGAAATTTCCGATTGCTATCATTGTCTTATCTCTGGTGTTTGTTCTCACATCACTCGCACCAACATTTAGCTCGAAATCCGTTTTCTCTGAATACGGTTGGCAAGGCGGTAGTCCAATGGTTGTGTATTCAGGTCTTTTGTTACCCCTAGCAATTTGGGCAGCGTGGTCTCTTAGAACAGAAAAAAGTGTAAGAATTCTAGTCGCATGGTTCGGCCTAAATTGGACCTTATCATTGGTCAGTTTCCTTGATGGATTCTCTGGCTTTGCAATTATCTCAATGCTGTCCTACGCACTATACTCAATGAGCATGCATGCATTCCACATACCACTTGCAACCATTCTAGGACTGAAATTATCTAGATTAGATTACGGCTCAAATTCAAAATTGGGCAAAGCCATTATGATTTCCGCATTGGTTGTTAGTGGTGTCGCTCACAGTTGCCTTTCAGAATTGGAAAATCATGATGAGTTACATGTTATTTCAAATGGGGATATTGCATTGCTCAATCAAATCAACGCAATGGATTTCCCAGATGATGCTTTACTATATGTTGAAAATGAACATTGGGGGCACTTCTTCTACAATCTCGATAGCATTGGAGTAACTGCTGTTCCCTCTGTTGGAATACTAAAACAGGATGAATCTATACAAAATCAAGCAACCAGTGCAATAGTGTATGACAACATTTCCAAGTTAGAGAAATTGGGTATTACTCACGCAATAGCCTCACCAAAAGGCGTGATGATGCAATACATACACAAATCCACTCATTGGAATAGGATAATGACGACTGGAGGTTCATCACTGTATGAGCTTAAAGACGACTCTGAAGTCTCAGAATTTATACCAATTAAAGGAGACAATATGAGGATTGATCCTTGGTCTTCTTTGAGAGATAGAGACCCATTTGAACTGGGTGATGAAAGATTATACATTACAGAGGGGATGTTCGAAATAGAATTAAATTACTCTAGCGCTGAAAAAATATGCTTGATGACTGAGTTAGTCGGAGAAGTTACTGTCAAAGTCAATGAAATGGAGCGCAGACATTCCGGATGGCATGAGTTCTGTTTAGATCCGACTGAAAAGACTCTACAACTCGAAGTGCTTAGCGACTCAGAATATTGGATTAATCCACTTGGAGCATCTGGGCGCGGTGACAAATTACTGGATAAGACCGGAGTTAGATTGCACTGGCTAGAAGTGCGTTATCGGGCCTAAAAAAGGGAAAAACACTACTATCAACAAATGGTGGAGGGGTTTGTGCCATCTCTATTCATCATGCTTCCAACTTTGGATGAAGAGAAGGCGCTTTCTGATGTTTACAACCGAATTCCATTTTCAAAATTAAACAAAATGGGCTATGATTGCAGAGTAGTGATAGTTGATGGAGGCTCAAATGATGATACATTGGAAATTGCAAGAGGTTTCGATTGTGAAATTATCGAGCAGTGGGGTGAAGGAAAAGGCGCAGGTATTAGACAGGCTTTCAAGTTGTTTTTAGAAAAAAAAGATGATGTTCTAGTAATGCTTGATTCTGATGGGACCTACCATCCTGAAGAAATACCGAATCTGATTCTTGCTATACCTGAGAATGGAATCGCAATAGGGGATAGATTGCACGGAAATCTTGCCTCCGATGCTATGACGTCAAAAAATTGGATAGGAAATCAATTGCTCACGTGGTTGGCAGTAGTTTTGCATGGAAAAGCAATCAACGATCTATGCTCTGGTTTCTGGGCATTTTCTCGAAAAGCAATCGAAGACCTGAAACTCAATAGTATGAGATTTGAAATTGAAGCTGAGATGTATACTTCTTGTGCTTACAATAACATCCCAATAACTCACGTACCGATTAGTTACTCCAAGAGAGTAGGTAAAGCGAAGTTGGGTAGCGTAAAAGATGGAACATCTATTGCAAGGAAACTCATCATAAGGAGAATCTTCCCCGTTCCTCATGAGGAGCGGGAATGAGGCGGTTCGAGGTTGCAATTCTTGGGTCGAGCGGACTGGTAAGTCAGCGACTTCAAGAACTACTTTACGATCATCCATTTTTTGACGTAGTTGCTATCGCAGGGTCACCTCAGAATGTCGGTTCAATGTATGATGAAATAGATTGGAGGCTAGATTCGCCTCGTCCAAATTACGACATTTTGATCTGTTCAATGAGCGATATTCCCGATGTTGACATAGCGTTTTCAGCATTGCCAAGCAATGTCGCTGAGATTGTAGAGCCATCCTTGGTTGCTAGAGGTATTCACGTATTTTCAAATGCAAGTGCATTCAGAAGAATTGCTGGAATTCCGTTAGTAATTCCTGAAGTTAATCCAGAAGATATGCGAAATTATGATGGCCACGCATGTGCTACAAATTGCACTGTAGTTCCCGTAGTTACACCAATAATTGGGTTGAAGAATCTTGGAATTAAAAGCATCTCAATTTACACTCGGCAAGCCCTTTCTGGTGCTGGTTGGCAACTGCTAAATGATAAGAATGCACTAGAAGGAAACGTTAACCCATTTATCCCAGGAGAAGAAGAAAAGCTGATTGCAGAGTTGAAGTATTTACTGGATTTGGACATTCAAGTAAATGCCTCATGTAATAGGGTATCACAAAAAGACGGACATATGGTGTCTGTCAGCTTACAGGTTCAACAAAATACGGATTTAGAAACTGTGAAAAGACTAATGAAAATCAATAGATTGAATCTTCCATCATCACCTGAAGTTGTCAATTACATCATAGATGAAAAACCAAATCGAGATGAGCATCTATGGATAGGTAATGGTATGTCGATAACGGTTGGAAATATACAAGTCAAAGGGAAGACCATTACTTTCGATGCCCTATCTCACAACACTGTGAGAGGTGCTGCTGGTGGGGTAATACTTCTGGCAGAATTTGCTGTCAAGAAAGCATATATCACCAAATAGGATACCCCCCTAGGAGAACTGGTGGTCGCATGGGTGTCACAGCAATGATTCCAAACATGACATTTCAGCAACTTAAAGATGAGGCCAATTCTAGATGGAATGAAATCTGGGATGAAAATACAGCCAGACTAGACTTGATGTTACTATGTCCCAGAAAAGAAAGAAAACTGCTAGAATTACATGGGGACATGATAGACCATGGTCAACCTGTAATGGGTATTTTTCACCGACCTAGAGCCGAATCAGAATTGATCTCTGAACAGGGATTTGACCCCCGCTCTGCCTCATTCCAATTTCTTAACATCGCCAACGCGGACATGGGACCATGGATGCAGCAATTAGTCACGCAAGAAGGATGGCTTAGAAGCACTGTTGAAGTTAATCCTGTGCCTTTTAGTGTCGATATACCCAATCAAAGACCGTTCGAAAAGCACTCTATTCTTTGCTTCAGGCATCCAAGCCTTCCACCTCTTGAAAAATACTACCTTCCATACCCTGTTCACGCTTTAGTGGGCAAGGCTTTTGTTTCTCTACCAAGAAGGCAAGCAGCCGAATTGGCGAAACAGCAAGCAGAAATTCTTGGAGTAGGGCTCGCTAAACCCGAACCTGAAGTCATAGAAGCTCCTGTCCATGAAGAAAAAACCGCTGAAGTGGTTGGTGAGATTACTCTTGAAGACCAATTTATCTCAGAAATGATTCCTGAAGAAATTGTAAACATTCCACTACCTACATTCGGAGATGAAAAAATAGAAACTTCAGTTGCAGAGGATGAAGTCACAACAGCGCCGCTAGAAGCCCCGGTTGAAAATGCTGAAGCTGAATCTGTGGTTCCATTGCCTGCCGTCCAAGTCGAAGAGGATAACATGCCCGAAATTGAAAAGGAATTCAGAGCAATTGTGCAGGAATTGATAGATGCAGGACTAGATCCATCGGATATGATGACTGACGCTCGAATGGAAGATATCAACGAAAGGGCATTAGCTCAGAACTTTGAAACCTGGCCTGTATTCATGCAAATGGTAAGTTGAATGCGAGGATTAAAAATCTAGGGGAGGATGGGATATCTATGGCTTTCTGCACTAATTGCGGGCAAATGCAGGCTGACGGGACCAAATTTTGCAGATTTTGTGGTAGTCAGCAACCAGGTGAGCAGCTGATTGCTAGACTTAGGATGGAAGCCGAAGCAATTCGATTCCAAACACAACAGATTCAAGCTCAGCGTATGCAAGGCATGAATTACAACCAACAGCAAAATCAGCAGCGACGTTGGTGATAAAATTGAAACTTCGCCACTTGGCGATAAGCCTATCAAAACTACCACCGCATCCATGTAATGATGTTTCATTAGAGCAATATCAAACTGAGGGTGACTTAGCAGCAATGTGGTTACACAAAATAGACACCATAGATGGATTTGAAGGAAAAAAGGTAGTAGACCTTGGCGCTGGAAATGGAATATTAGGTCATGGTGCGCAACTTCTTGGAGCTGATGTAACATTTGTAGAGTGTGACCCTGACGCTAGCATATTGTGTGAAAGGTTAGGAGATACAATTTGCGGTTTTGTGGGAGAGGTGAATATTCCCAAAGCAGACATAGTCATCACAAACCCTCCATGGGGTGTGCAAAAGCACGGTGCTGACAGAGTCTTCATCGAGGCAGCAATGGATTGCGCTCCAATAGTCCACATAATGCACAGTTCGTCTGCAAATCATCTTCCCGATGGGCAGGTTATCTTAAGTGGAGATTTCAGAATACCTGCCAGATATGGTCACCATACAAAGAAAATGGGCACGACTGAAATTAAATGTATAAGAATCGCAAGATGAGAGAGATTCAAAAGTAAGAGGCATCAGCGTCTAACATCCCAATCCATTCGCCTCGGTGGCGAATTCCAAAATATGAGCGTGATAACATGAGTACAATAGTAACTCCCGGAACCGTAGTTGGCAACATTGAAACTAACACAGTGGGTGCCGGAGTAGAAGAAAAAAACGGTGACATAATCGCTCTATTAACAGGCAACCTTGTTGAATCAGATGGAATGATCAGTATCGAGACCCACAACGCTTTGCTCAGAGTTGAAGTAGATGATTTGGTTATTGGAGAAGTTGTAAAACTAAACGAAAAATCAGGCGAAATCAAAATCCTAAGTGTTGAGGGAAAATCAAACAGATCAATAATGGCAGACCAAGAATACGCTCAGTTCCATGTGACAAAAATCTGTGACAGATTTCTTCACAATACCGCAGACGGATTAAGGCGAAGGGATATCGTTAGAGCGAAAGTGATTGAGGTTGGAAACGTAGTTCGCATTGACATGAGAGAGGATGATTCGTGTGGAGTTTTACACGCTATATGTCCATCATGTGGTGCAACCTTTGACGCTCAATCAAACGGAGATTGGAATGTGCTATGTCCAGTTTGTGGAGATAAAGCATTCAGAGCCCTTGCAGATGATTACGGTGGAAAAACCGGTATGGCTTCCCTAAACGGCTCAGGCAAGCGCTGGGGAAGTGAAGCTGAAGCCAGATTCGCTAAGGGTAGCGCTGGACGTGCGACCTTCATTGCTGAAGATGTCAGAGAAGACGGAAGTGAGCGAGTTTACTTCAAATTCGAAGGTGAAGGCGGACAAGGAGGTAGAGGTCAAAGGCGCAATGCAGCACCTGGCTGTAAGTTGTTCGTTGGTGGTCTATCTAGAGATGCTGATGAGGACAAAATACGTGAAATGTTCAACAATCACGGTAAAATTACTGACTTCGCACTCATGAGAGATGATGATGGAAACCTACGAGGCTTTGGTTTTGTAACCTACGAGAAGAAGGAAATGGCAGACAAGGCTGCTGAAGCGCTAAATGGTGAAAAAATCAATGGCCGCAGAATCGGCGTTAGGGATGCAGATGCACCAAGAGAGCAAAAACCACGCAGGGAAAAACCGGATGGAGATAGGTTGTATGTTGGCAATCTACCCTTCAAAGCTAGTGAAAAGGACCTGCAAGATCACTTTGTAGCACATTGTGAGAGTGTGCATGTTCAATGGGCTACTGACAAGTCTGGACGAAAGAAAGCGTTTGCATTCGTTACAATAAAACCCAAAGGAAGTGGGCAAGAAGTTGCTAAGAAACTAAACGGCTCCGAACTTATGGGAAGAAGCATTAGGGTCGACATGGCAAAACCAAGTGGTTTCAAGCGAGATAACAGAGATGGCAACAAGGGTGGCAAAAACGCCAAATCTGCTAGAGAACTAAGAGCAATCGCTGAAGAAGAAGAAGATTCCAAGAAAAAGAAACGCCGCCCTAAGCGGGATTGAGGTGAATCAAATGGCCGAGTCGGAGGAGTCCTCCTGGCTCGTAATTGACGGTTACGAAGACGAGCCGGCTGCTTTTGGTGTTCCACCATATGTTGGATTCCATATCAGATATATTTGCGGTGTTTTAGAAAGTAAAAATTTGGAGTACGAGTATTGTCCGATTGACTCGTTTAGAATAAATCCTCCAAACCTAGAAAATAGGCTTGGAGTTATAATTCTTGCAGGAGCGGTAGTTCCCGGTAAGTATCTACGTGGCACTCCAATATCATTGAAGGAAACTAGAGAAATAATTTCTAACACGCCAAATGAAACTCCTATTCTATGTGGAGGATGGGCGATAAGAGGTTGGAAAAACCAAGGTTGGAGTCCTCTAAGGCACAATCTGTTTTTGGCGTTAAAAGATACGGATGCAACTCTTTCAAACTACCTTGAAACTGGAGAATGGAGGCATAATCGTAGAACAGCAGAGCAGTGGACTGCTTGGGCTCAAGCAGGCGCTAAATCGAAAGCCGTTACAGACAATCCAGACCTATCTGGACCCTTGACATATGAGGTAGAGGTGTATCAAGGGTGTGTTCGATTCAAACGGGGATGTAAATTCTGCATTGAACCTAAGAAAGGTATCCCAATTTGGAGAGATCCTGAAGACATAATCAAAGAGGTTTCAATCGCTCATGATATGGGTGTAAGACATGTCCGTTTAGGTGGTATGACTGACACATACACCTACAAAGCAGAGGGGGTTGTTGAAATGGAGTATCCAAGACCCGACCCTGAGCCGATTGCAAAACTTCTGTATGGATTGAGAGAGGATGAGAGATTAGAAATTCTCCATACCGATAATGGAAATCCGTCTATAATTGCAGAACATCTAGAGGAATCAGAGGAGATAACAAAATCTCTGGTTGAAACGCTTTCCGATGGAGCAGTGTTGTCATTTGGATTGGAATCGGCCGACCCTGAAGTTCACAAAGCAAACTGGTTGAATTGTGATTCTGGCCAATTGAAATCCGCTATTGCCCTGATTAACAAACATGGTAGCGAAAAAGGAGAGAGAGGATTGCCAAAACTTCTTCCTGGACTCAACTTTATTGCAGGACTGAAGGGAGAAACAAAGCAGTCGTACGATTACAACCTATCCTTGTTGAGAGAGCTAAAATCAGAAGGCCACATGATTAGAAGAGTGAATATCCGCCAGGTTGAGGGTAAGGGTTTCCAAGAGGTCGATAGCAATGATTTCAAATCTTTCAAGGAAACTGTTAGGCAAGAATTTGACGGACCAATTCTCAAAGAGATACTCCCTCTTGGGTCTGTAATTGATGATGTTTGGTGGGAGTCCCATGACGGAAGAACTCGTCTACCGAGGCATCTGAATGACGAGGCACGGGATGCCTCAATAACCGGTAAAGCGGGTATCACATTCGGCAGACAAATCGGAGCATATCCAATTCTTGTTGGAATGAACTATCTGGCTCCCTTAGAATCATATTCGCAAATAATGGTCACTGGACACGGTGCTCGCTCAATCACTGGGATACAAACGGGAATAGATTGGAGAACTGCCACTGAAAAGCAATTAGCAGCAATACCAGGAATATCATCTAAGGGTGCTTGGAATCTAATAGGTTCTAGAGCGAAGTCTCTGTCAAAAGGAAAACCATTCGAAAACCTCGAGGATTGGTTCAAATCCGCAAAGGTCCAAATCCCTGACTTGGTAGATGTCAACAGAGTTTTAGTTTGACTCACTCATCAACCCAGGCATACGTTCGCATGCCTTCTTCAACACCTTCGTCACCAACCTCAACAAGTGCAAATTCACCTTGAGGTGTGATGATTGATTCCTTAGCAAGTCCCTTGTGTAGGGCTTCATACTGAATTTTATCGATAGCAATTCTGCCTTCGAGTCTCTCGAATAGATTCCATCGGCTTGCGATTTCTCTCCATGTAGGCTGAACCTCAGCTTCGAAAACCTTAGCTTTAGCACCAGACCCATAACCACACAATCCAAGAGTAACGTTGTCTAGGTTCGCATTTTCTTCATAATCCGCTTCAAATGTAGACATTAGAGCTAGGAATATTGAACCTGTATATTGATTACCGATGAGCGATGAAGCTCTCTGACCTTTCTCAATTCTGTCTTCAACGAATTGTTTGAATGCTTCAGTTTTTGATATTGAACGGCGATACTTGTCCATTGCGCTTTCAAATTCAGCCTCGGTATCAAAGTCACTTTCCAACGGAACATTACCAATTTCAGCTTCAATGTCTTTCCAAGAATCTAGATGTTGCCTATCGTGTCTAAAGACATCAGGGAACATTCTCTTTGCTTGGAAAGCATAAGGCAAGTGCATTATTATTCGAGCCCACTGCTCAGTGAGGATGATGTCTAACTCAGGATCAAATCTTCCTTGAGCGATTGATTTCTCACAAAAGTGCGTGAAAGCTTGCTTCACTGCCTCTCGGTAACATCTGTTTGAAAACTGACCATCGAAAACCGGTTCATCCCTGTGAACCTTTACGTTTTCTTCACCGTGAGCAAATATACCTAGACGTCGGACAGTTGATTCAGGCAAGTGCTTAATCATGGCTTCAGCCATTCCATCTCTAATCGTTGCACCTGCCTCAGCAGCAAGTTGCAATACGTGGTCTATGACACTCTGAATTGACACTTCTCTTCTAGGTTTGAAAAAGTCATGCACTGGTGTGGTTGAAACCCCCCAGCGGTCAGGGATTACGATTAATCGAGGATTGTGCCTAACCAAAAGCGCTCCTCCTCCTGCGCCCTGAGTGTATTCTCCGGAGGATTCGAGATCGTATTTTGCGTTATCTGAAAACACTACAATTCCCATTCTGTCTTCTGATTCGCCGCCACGAGCAACCCAATCAAGGGTGTTGTGAAGCGCATCAACTGCTCCAATACATGCAAATGTCATATCGACTACATCGCAGCCTCTAAAGCAATCCTCACCAAATCTTTCACCGTATCTGTGAGTTAGCATATCTACAATGTAGGTAGCAGTTGGTTTTGCTCCATCAAGTGCAGACTCTGTTCCTAGGTATATCCTTCCTATCTGTCTTGGATTCAATCCATTTCTGTCAATCAATCGGCAGACAGCGTTAGCACCCATTGTTGCTGTATCTTCATGGACATCAGGAATAGCCATTGCAGCTAATCCTAACCCTTTGTTCAGCTTTCCATAATCTGCCCCTCGCATCTCTGCGAAGTCCTCCATGTCCATGTATAATCTAGGGAAATGAAGAGCCATATCATCGATACCGACTTTGGTTCTCATCACTTCAAGTGCGGCCCGTTGTATATTTATGCGTATGTATTCTTTAACATTCTATGAGCGGTGTTGCTAGCCACACTTGTTTCAGCGAGGAGTTTTTGACGAGTCGCTTGATGAGAACAGAATATGAGTGTCATTGATTATGCAAGAAAACTCTCCAAAAAATGTGATTTACTTGCAAAATCTATCATAAAAGAGACGAATGTTTCCTATGTTACCAACCCGCTGAATTATGCATGGGAGTATCATGAGTCTTACCTTTCCCAATACAGCAATCTAGGCGCTAAAACACTTCTATTGGGAATGAACCCTGGACCGTATGGGATGGCCCAGTGTGGTGTTCCGTTTGGCGCAACAGAAATTGCGAAAAATTTCCTAAATATCAAAGGAGGATTCACAGATCCTCCAAACAGACACCCGAAAAGGCCCGTTCAAGGTTTGGAATTTGAAAGACAAGAGGTCAGTGGAACAAGGCTATGGAATCTGCTAAAGGACATATGGTCCACACCGAATAACATTCACAAAAATGTGTTCTTAGTAAATCACTGCCCGCTTCTACTTTTGGGCGAGACTGGTAGAAATATTACACCCGATAACATAAGCGGGAAATCTGTAAAGTCTCTATTGAAATCTTGTGATGACCACCTTAGAAGCGTTGTAGATTATTTGGAAATAGAGAGAGTGATTGGAGTGGGTAAATATGCTGAAAGAAGAGCAAATTTGGCTCTCAGCGACTTGGATATTGAAATTACAACATGCTGGCATCCCTCACCTGCATCGCCATTGGCAAATAGAAACGATGGTAAGGATTGGCGTGATAATGTTTCAAAAATTCTGCTGGCAGAGGATTCATAACATAAACATGACACGTCTTAGTCATGGCACAGAAAGAAATGGCTTGGCCGAGACAGCCTGACGACAGACAGTGGATAAAGCCTGAAGGCGATGATCCTAGAACACTCTACCAAATGCTAAAAATTAGCCAAGACAGATTCGGAGAAGATCTGTGTTTTGGTTACATACCAAGATACGGCGGAGAAAGGATGCACCTTACCTACAATGAGTTTGGTGAATTATCTACCTCTGTTGCAAAGGGACTAAGAGACATCGGCGTTGAAAAAGGCGATAGAGTCGCAATCATCCTTGATAACTCGGTTGAATGGGCTGCTCTATCATATGGAGCTAATGCCTTGGGAGCTGCTTACACTGCAATGTATACACACCAACACGGAGATGATTGGGCATACATACTCAAAGATGCAACACCAAAGGTTGTAGCAGTTGCAAACACTGAAGTTCTTGACAAATTGTGTGGAGCATTGGATGCTGATTCATGGCCATCATCTGGCGTCATTCTTATTGGAGATGAACCACCTAATGAAATACCTCCTGAAGGTATTGAAGTCCGCTCATGGAGCGATCTAGTTAGCGCTGGTAGGAGTGGGGAAGATCTGAAAGAAATAGCAGATGACCCCACAGCACTTTCTACTCTGATTTACACATCTGGAACCACTGGCAACCCCAAGGGAGTCATGCTATCCAATTGGAACACATTGTCAAATGTCCTTTGTGTTCAAGGTGTTTTCGAATTATATCCCGGTGACAAAAACGCAGCTTTCCTGCCTTGGGCTCACTCCTTTGGTTCAACCTTTGACCTGCATTGGATGATTAGAATGGGAGTTCACATCAACCTGATTTCTGATTTGACCAAGATCGCAGATGAGTGTATGGAAATCAAGCCTGCTGCTCTCCTTGCAGTTCCTCGAGTTTGGAATAAATTCTACGACAAGGTGAATACCCAATTCTCAGAAGCGAAAGGACTCAAAAAATTATTTGTTGGTAAGGCACAGAAAGCCGCAGAAGAAAGAATTGCAAAGGCAGGTGTCCAATGTGATGCAGTAACACCTACAAAGTTCTGGGATAAGAAATGGGACAAACTCGTTTGGTCGAAGGTTCGCGCACGATTTGGTGGTAACATCAGATTCTGTCTCTCCGGAGCAGCTGCGCTATCACCTGATGTTGCAGCATTTATCCAGAAAGTCGGTTTCAACTGCTATGAAGGATATGGACTCACGGAGACCAGCCCTCTAGTTGCTGCTAACGGTTGGATGGGCAAAGGAATGTCGAGATTGAATACAGTTGGTATGCCTGCCAACGGAATTCGTGTTGAAATCGATAAGAGTGCTTGGGACGATCCTGACAGACCGGATGAAGGTGAGGTCATAGTATACGGTCCAAACGTAATGCAGGGCTATTGGAACCTACCTGAAGCTACTGCTGAGGTTATGACAGAGGATGGAGGATTCAGAACAGGTGACCTTGGAAAGATGGTAGATGGATACCTATCTATTACTGGTCGTGTAAAGAGCCAATTCAAGTTGGAGAATGGAAAGTATGTATCTCCTGCACCACTAGAAGAGAACCTCAAACTCAGCCCACTTGTTGAGCAGGCTGTATTAGATGGTCGTAACATGAAGAAC